>Ga0207890_1000086_pt1 | contig 53702 bp, 47 predicted proteins | sample LinPmetageLP48_FD_184059 | JGI IMG/M metagenome (GOLD analysis project Ga0207890, IMG submission 184059) | Marine viral communities from the Pacific Ocean - LP-48 (SPAdes) | ecosystem: Environmental > Aquatic > Marine > Oceanic | place: Pacific Ocean | collected 2011-06-13 | reverse complement strand
TTCCCTGCTAAAAAATGCCTTCAGCAAAGAGTCGGCAGGGACATATCTATTGCCGTGGCTATTATTTTTTATCGCGATTTCCGGCCCGCTGTGGTCAAAATAATGTCTAATAATAAAAATCATTTCCCTTTAATTCAACAACTTACAAAATCACTCTATTAGACAAAATACCACCTAAGCAATTGATTTAAAAAGGAAGTACCAGTGACTGTTAATCATTGGGTCGCTGGTTCGAGCCCAGCAGGCGGAGCCAAATAGTACGGGGCTTGCAGCGATGCAAGCCCCGTTTTGGTTTTAGGTGAAATGAAAAGTGCAACCGTTTCTAATCTACAAGCGACAGATCCCCTCCCCAGCCCTCCCTCTACGTTGAATATGCCCGTGAATGGCCCGCTAGCTAGCGCTTAAAGCACGTAACTCCGCGCTTCAAAAAATCACCGCACTTCCAATTTTTCGGGTCAGTTTTGTAAACTGCACCTTGCACTCTTTTTAACTCTTCAACCAACTCTGGCTGATCGAGCTGAAACATCTCTCGCAGCAGTCCAGCAAACTTCTCACGACGTTGTGCGGCTTTAAGTTCTTGTGTGTTGTTGCTCATGCGGTGTCCTGTTGTTTCTATTGGTGATGGCAGCCTTGCTATCGCCGTTATTAATATTGGTGGTGAATGCCTACGCTATGACGCGGAGACTAAGTTAAACGCATTACGAACCATCGCCTCAGCTTCAGCTACCTCGGTGTCAGTCATCCAACTAAAGTGGCTATGCTGCTTGGTCTTGGATAACTGACCGCCATTCTGGTGTACGACTCTTACAAATAGCTCTAGGCTGTGATCAGGCCAATCGAGAAGCTGATTAAGCGTCTGGCATGCTTGATCGAAGCCAAGTAAAAAATCGATCTCGTGCTGTAAGTCCTGCTCTACTGTTCGCTCAAGAGCTTCATACAAGAACTCGGCTTGCTCAGTCGCATCGAAGTAACGGAAGTACACCGCATCGTTGCCGGTAGCTGCGAGCTCTGGTGTATCTGGCGAGTATTGGGTGCGCGCCCTAACCCGTTTAGAAAAGGCCTCCAGCACCTCAATGTATTTATCAAGGTTAGCGAGAATAACCGCCGACACCGGCAGCACGATACCCTTTGGGGTAAACTCCGCGTTCGCCAACACCTCGTGAATCAAGTAGCGATGGATTCGGCCGTTGCCATCCATAAAGGGATGAATAAACACAAAGCCAAAAGCGACAGTGGCGGCATAAACAACGGGGTCACACTTTAGTTTCATGGTTTCATGATCAGCGGGCGTTAACACCGCGTTTCCAACCTCACCCTGCACCATGTTCAATAGCCGCGCTCGCGCCGCGGTGTCTTGCAAACCAGTCATTAAAGCGGGTACGTCTTCTGGCCGCGGCGGCACGAAATCAACCTGCTGGCGATAACCTAGGTCTCTACCTACCCAGTTCTGTTGGTGGCGCCATGTAAACTCGTGAAACCGTGGATCAACAACAGCCTGTTGTAATTCGACAAGGCGGTCTTCCGTTAATGCATGACTAGTATCAGCATCTCGCAGCAAGTCTGCAAAGCGCTGCGTTCTATCTGCAGAAGGCTTCTCGCGCTCCACCTCAAAGGAAGACTGAGTTTCCTTCAGATACAAAAATGCTGCTGCTCGCCGCAAGAGATCCTTGTCGTAGCGCTCAAGGGTTTCTCTGGTGCGCTGCCGCAGGTCCTTTTGAACCATGGCGGTCAGGAAGTCGGTTCTACGCACCGTTGGGCAAAAGTCCGGGGTGCCAAGTAGATTGTTCATTACCCGGTAACGTGTGTCTCGCTGGGCAACGCCAGAGCCGAACTGCTGCGCGGTATCGACTACGTCAACATAGCTGGCTTTTGAAGGAACTGGCTGGTCGATCGGCAGCTGTTCTCGGCGGAGCCATTCGTATAGAAAGCAAGCTCGCCGGGCATAGACAGAATTTGGGCTATCACTAATCCAGTGAATAAGTGGCTGTGGGTCGACCAGCTCGAATAGCAGCGCGAGTAACTGTAAATTCAAGCCCTCGTAACGCAGGGCGAATTGCAGGTGCCCGATCAAACTCTCTTCTGGCTGATAACGGCCCTCAAAGAGCTGAACATTATGGGTGCCGAGATCTTGCTCTTTCCGACCACGCGTAGCACTATCGATATAGCACTGCTGCCAATGGTCGATAACGGGCAGTGCATAGTGTTCAATTAGCCAGCTGTAACCTACAAGCGTTCTCATTGCGTGTGTATGAACCCCACCCTTTTATCTGAAGCGCGTCCGCAGATTCCGAAATATTGCCGCAAACATGCTTATTATCCGATTCTCGTCCGCAAGCAGGTATTTTGCAATCGATTTTCAGAAGATCCTTCCAAATGCCGACGAGATTATGCGCGCTGCGCACGTTTTTCGGAAGTCTCGGCGTCTTATTGTCCTTATACGACCCGCCAGCGAATTCTGAATAGCTGGTGACTAGAGCTCTGCCGGTGCATTTGCTGCTCTAGGGCATCGATTAAGCTGTCCCGGCGGGCCTCGATTTCGTCCTCTGCATCAAAGATCTGTTGGCGTTCCCGGCGCTGCTGTCGCTCCAGTTGCTTGATACTTTCTTGTGCGACCTTTTGCGCCTCAACCGTACTGGCAAGTCGAGCTTGGCGCTTGGCTTCCTTCAGCTTAGCCCGAGTATCGTCTAACTTACCCTCAACGCTCAGTAACTGGTCGGCTGCCCATGCGTCTAGCTTGTCGCGCTCTTGCTGGAAGTACTGGCTATTCTCATCCAACGCCCGACTCAAGCTGGCATCAAGCTGACGCTTGGCGGTATCCGCTAAGTAGTCCAGTGTCGCTGTAGCGTCAATGCTTTCAAGCTCGGTGCTACTGGCTTCAAGCTGAAAGAGTTGTTCACACAGCTCTTGGTCTACAAGGAGATGCTCATCAGTAACCGCCGTGAACACGAGGTGCTCTTCACGCTGAAAGCTGTCTAGCTCAAGCTGGTTTAGCTCTAGCCAACCAGACTTGCCAACATAGCCCTCGAGAGCAGACATTTTTGTTTTATGCGCGCTGAGATGGAAGCGCAGCTCTCGTACCGGTGTTACCAACCGGCGGCCGGTATCTAGCACATACTCGCCAAGAGGATGGCTTAATCGGTAAAGGTGACAATGCTCCGGTACTGGCATACCCTTCTGAATAAGCGCATAGCTACCACTGGCTGCGCTCTTGATCGGCGGTGCAGGTAATTCGAAACGCAAACGGTCATCATCAAAGCTCGCCACGTCGACCAGCTGATGTCGAGTTATGCGCCAGAACAGTCTACCTATCCGATCCAGCTGCTGTTCCGCACGCTGATGCTGCACCTTTAGCAAGTCATGGATTTGACTATCGAAGTGCTCCAACAACTTCTCTTGGGTCTCGTGCATCTTCTGCTGAATGCTAGCTTCGAGTTCCTTTTGCAGGGTATCAAAGGCATGTTCGATTTCTTCTAAGCTACGACAGCTGTTGTAGATACTGGCGATACGCTTCTCAAAGTCTACACCGGACTCAATCCGACCAAGCACTTCGTCCGAGGCTCCGAACAAGCCATCGAATAAATGAAACTTCTCGGTGAGTAATTCCAGCACCCGGCGATCTGCGTCATTGCGCTTATTCAAGAAGTTAATTACAACAACATCAAAGCGCTGGCCGTAACGATGACAGCGACCTATACGCTGCTCTATACGCTGCGGGTTCCATGGCAAGTCGTAGTTGATCACCAAGCTACAGAACTGCAGGTTCACACCTTCGGCCGCAGCCTCCGTTGCAATGAGGATCTCAGCGTCTTCCCTGAAGTAATCAATCAACGCTGTACGGCGGTCAACTGCTGGACTGCCGGTGACTTGATCTGAGTCAGCATTGGCTAATAGCCAGCGCTGGTATATCGCTGTAGATGCCGCATCGTTATTGCTGCCACTAAAGCTAACCGTCTTACTGAGAAAGCCACGAGCTTCAAGGTACTGGCGCAGATAGATCTGTGTTCGTCGACTCTCCGTAAAGATGACTGCTTTACGCTCCGCCCCCATCTTACTCATGTGCTCAAAGCCCTGCTCCAAGGCAGAGAGCAAGGCGGCGGATTTGACGTCTTCTGTAATACGAAGGGCTAACTCTAGGTATTGCTCAAGCTCAGCAATTTCACTGCGTAGCTTATCGAGTACTATCGGTGCGGGCGCGACACCTTCTTGCCCGGTCTCGTATTCCGGCGCGGCATCCTCCAACTCTTCAAACACTTCGTCTTCAAGGTCGTCATCACTGATTAGATCCTCAAGCCAGTTGTCGTCAGCATCTTGCTCCTGCTCTAGCATTTTCAGGCGCTTAATCATGGTTTCAAGGGTATTGATAATTGCGCTGATTGAGGACGCAAGTAACTTCCGGACTACGAGAGTCACTAGGTGGCGTTGTTGCCGGGGAACACCGTAGCTTCCCTCACGCTGTAAGTACCCAGAAACCAAGTGATACAGCCGCTGCTCGTCATTTGAAGGCGTAAACGGAATGGTCAAGGCACGACGTTCGGTATAGCGGATATACTCCAACACCTGCCGTCGCAAGGTGCGTTTGGTGAATTCTTTGATCCGCTCCCGCAGCCCTTCTATATCCTCACCGCCGCGCATGTATTGGCGGCCATCAATATTGTCGCATCATCAACAATAAATACCTCACCGCCCTGTCCTATAAAAATGTCACCGCGATAACGCACACTCCCCTATTACTACTTGTGAGCAAAATCAGCTCGGTGCACACTGCTTGATTAGCGACAAAGGAGAATGCCTTGGATGCCATTCTTGCATGGATAAGTGACAACCCCAGCTACAGCCACTATTTGGTGTTTAGCCTCGCCTGCTTTGAGGCCGCCGTAGGGATAGGTCTATTTATCCCCGGCGCAGTACTACTAAGCATCGCAGTGTTTCTTTACACACAGCAGCTTATTCGCATCGAAGAGCTACTTCCGCTCGCGTTTGCCGGTGCAGCAATTGGCGACCAAAGTGGCTATTGGATTGGACGGTGGATCGGCCCAGCATTCCACACCACCGCTTTTGCAGGACGAAATCGACAACACATTGAACGCGCTGAAACTTTAATTCGTCGTTACGGCTGGGGCGCTATTTTAATAGGGCGAATAATTCCCGCAATTCGGAGTATTGTTCCACTCATAACCGGTATCAGTGGCTACAGTGCTCTAAAATACATTCTTTTTGATTTACTGGCCGTTGGCATCTGGACCTTATTACTGGGTTTGGCCGTGGTCGGCACTAGCGGATTATTTGCCAGCTGAACATGCCTGCCTGACGACGAGATGTACGGCGGAGCGCAAACATAAATTATCAATGCCGCGCTCGTGGACTTACCCCCCCAACCTCTGGCAAATAGAGGTCAACCTAGCCTTTTGCCTACCAGTGGTAATTCGCCTGTAAGGCGATGCTCCGAGGCGCCTCCAAAAAGGCATAATGCCCTTTTGAACCGAAGATGGTATACGACGTAGGAGTATCATTCGCGTAGGTGATAATGGTTTCGTTTGTCAGATTTTTACCGACTAAGGCAACATCCCAACGCTTATCCATAGCGCCAATGCCGATACGGCCGTTCCACTTCACATAACCATCTTGAGCAACCACGGGATCGAGGTTCTGCGACGGGTTGTAATCATCGGTGAAAATGGCATCCAAGCTAATACCAATACCAAGCGTCGCGGTGAGCGGCGCTCGCCACGCCAGCAACACATTTCCCGCCCAGTCAGCAACATACTGATTGGTTTTTCCAGAGTAATCACAATTGACACCATCGGCCGCAGTCGGCGGCTGACCCGCAAGACACTGGCCATTTTGGTAGTCTTCGAACTCGAAATCCAACAATGCCAATGCGCCCGCTAACATCAGCGACTCAGTGATTTGCCAGCGGCCATCCAACTCCACGCCCTGAGTAATCGCGCTCGCCGCATTACCCACATTAAACCCCAAGGTCCCATCAAAAACGCTAACCTGGAGATTATCGTAACGCGTATTGAATAGCGCAACATTCAGCTCAGCCGCGCTGTCGAACAGCGACATCTTTGCGCCCAGCTCTATACTTTCGGCCTCCTCTTCCTCGTATTCGAAAGTACCGATCAATACCGGCCTAGGACTCATATCAGCTGGCGCATTGGGATTTTGTGGCACCGGATCAGCACTCGGCGAGGCATTTGAGCGCGCATCAAAGCCGCCGGATTTAAACCCCCTACTCCATGTTAAATACGTCATGATATCCGGGCTAAAATCGAACTGCAGATTAATCGACGGCGAAAACTGCGACTCTTGCCGTTCGCCCTTGAGGTCGTGACGCTCGGCCGCAAAACTAATAGCTGAAACGGTATCGGTCTCACCAAAGGGACGCTCGCTGTAATCTAAATAGCCAAAGCGGAATTTGCGGCTGCCGGTCTTTTTCTCATAGGAATAGCGACCACCCAAGGTCAAGCGCAAATCTTCACGCATATTCCACGTAGCTTGCATAAAGCCCGAGCCCAACATCGAGTCGCTGTTAAAATTGCGCGGCGACGTCAAATTGGCGATCGCATTCCCCGCGTCACCAATGCCAACGATCTCCTCTGGCGAGCTTGCCAGCGGATTAGGGTCACGATCCCCTCGCGCGCCACCTTCCGTTGCATCAGCCGCATTTAATAACTGCACGATGAGATCGGAATCAACAATAATGCTATCGAAAAAATACAGCTCATTTTTCTGAAAATAAAGACCGGCAATGTATTCCCAATCCCGACCAAGCGGCGACATCCAGCGAAACTCCTGACTGATCTGCTCGTACTCTTCCTTCAGTACCAACTTAAAGCCTTCCGCCGCGGTAAAATCACAATCACAAAGGTCATCATACTCATAAGCCACGTAGGCCGTGGTAGCCGTGAACAAGTGCTCATCACGCTGCCAATCTGCGCTCAGGGTGAAGTTTAAAGTGTCATTGAAACTATAATCGCCATTGGAGGAACGCTTGAAATCTTGATAGTTATTGCGCACCGAATCATGGCTATCAATAGCCAATACACCAGGCACTTGAGTGTCATCAGTGATCTCGGCATAAGTCCTTCCAGCAAATAGGGGGTTAGAGCTGTTTGACGCGCCGTCATCAATTATTTCTACCTGACGACCCAGAACGTCGAATGCCCCGACTTCTCCTTTCACCGTCACTGTTAGATCGTCGGCGGCGTCCCACACCAGCTTCAGGCGCAAGGTTTCTTCTTCGCTGTGAGGCTCATTGCGACCGAGGGTGAGATTCTCAACATACCCGCCAAATTCACGTTTGCGCGCCGAAAAACGTAAACCCACCGTATCGGAAACTGGGCCCGACAACATGAGATCAAAAACCTGTTCATCGTATTCCGGCTCGTATACGGCCGACACCATGCCTTCAAACTCATCACTGGGTCTAGCGGTAATGATACTGATCGCGCCAGCGATGCTGTTCTTACCATAGAGTATATTCTGTGGCCCGCGGAGTACTTCAACACGAGCAAGATCTAGAAAGGGCGCGCGAGCAAGCTGAGCTCGACCATAATAAACACCATCGACATACATACCAACTGACTGCTCAAAGCCCTGATTAATACCTGAACCAATACCACGGATATAAATAGCTGTTCCAATGCCGTTCTCAGACATGGTCAGATTCGGCACATAAGCCTGAAGATCCTGAATCTTATTAAGCCCCGCCTCCATCATTTTCTCGCCCGACATCGCGCTGACTGAAACCGGCACATCTTGGAGACTTTGCTCACGCAATTGCGCCGTAACAATAACCTCTTCTAGCACGGCGCTATGAAGAGTCGATGGAAGAAGCAGTAAAGCAGCACAACAGGCACTACTAAGAAATTTAGGGATACAGCGCTTAAGCATAAGGACTCCAGACGCACATTTATTTTTATTGTAGAGTAAGCAAAGCCAGTATAACGACACAGTACGGCAAATCAATGTATTAGTGGTGATGGAATTAAACCCTGCCCCAGCACGCGCAGCCAAATGGCGCAGCAATTACATCGCCAGCATGCAGCCTGAATCGATGCCGCTTTATTTGAACTACATCCGCCTTAGCCATTTTTGCGGAGACTGGGCTATACTCACCGCTGACCACCCTTGTTATTATTGCGAATAAATCAATGCTGAATAGACCCATGTGGAAAACCAGAAGTGCCAATTTCAGTACAACGATAAGTATTGTGCTACTGAGCAGTGGTCTGACAATTCTGCCAGCGCAGGCGGGTCCTGAATTTAGCAATGCTCACAAAAAAATCGAGCGAGCCATTGAAACCGCGGCGAGTAAAAGCCCAGTAGATGCAATGTGGCTTCGACACGACGCCTTATTGGTTGCAGTCAACAAAGACAAAACCAAGGCCAAAAGCTACGCTAAAGGCATTTGTGAATTCTTAGCGGAAAATGGCTTTGCGGCGCAGCACACAAGCGTCGTTATTGCCGACCAAGCCATGCTACGCAAGCGCAATCAAGTCATAAAATTAAGCGAGCGACGCTGCGATTAAACCGAGGTTTGAGGTTTACGCGCCTTAAGAACCCGTCTCAAAATGGCCAGACCAAGGGAACAATCAGAATAGTCGTCACCCCCACCAGAACAGTGAGCGGCACCCCAATTTTAAAGAAATCGCTAAAACGGTAGTCGCCTGGGCCGTAAACCATAAGATTGGTCTGGTAGCCAATTGGCGTCGCAAAGCTCGCTGAGGCCGCCATCATCAAGGTGACCGCAAAAGGCAACATGCTAACCTCAAGCTGCTGACTCGCCGCCAATGCGATGGGAAATACAATCACCGCCGCAGCCAAATTTGAGATCACTGCTGAAAATAATGTAGTCACCACAAAAATTGCAACCAAGGTTGCGATAGGGGAACCCGCCGCAGCCCCTACAATTTCCCCTGCAATAACAGCAGCCGCACCGGTAGATTCCAGCGAACCGCCCAGAGCTATCGATGCGGCAATGACAAGTAAAATCTGCCAGTCTACACTCCGACGAGCATCAGCGGCACGAATACAGCGAGTAGCTACCAACAGCCCCGCCGCGAGAAACGCGGCTTTGAGCATCGACAACCAACCAACGGCAACAACCGCAACCATCGCAACCATGATAATACCCGCACGGAAACGATGCTCATGACGTACTGGTCGCGAGTTTTCTATTTCACTAACCAGTAGAAAATCCCTTGAATAACGCTGGTTTGGCACGAAATCCTCATAGGCCTCGAGCAACAAGGTATCACCTGGCTCTAGTTCGACATCACCAATTCGGCCCTTGAGTTGCTCACCATTGCGGGAGATCGCGATAATCGCCGCACCGTAATTGTTCCGAAATTTCATGTCCCGAACCATACGCCCCAGGTGCGGAAAGTTCGGTGAGATCACCACCTCGGCCAAGCAGCGCGATAAATTATTTTCGCCTAATTTAAAGGCCTGATCTTCAGCTAAACGCAGGCCGTGGAAATTTTTCAAGTCCACCACTGAACGCACATCACCCGCAAAGATCAGGCGATCCCCCGCCATTAGGATTTCTTTGGGCGAGACTACCGTCATTAAGCGCTCGTCACGCACGATTTCAATAAGGAACATGGCGGGCAATTGCCGTAAACCAGCTTCCTCAATCGACTGGCCAATCATAGGGCTACTGTCGTCCACCATCATTTCGACAATATACTGACGGGTATCGCCAAAACGCTCAGATTTTCCTTTGCTCGACGGAAGCAAGCGACGGCTTGTTAAAATGGTAAAGCCAATTACCAAAACAACACAGGGCAAACCGACCCACGCCAGATCGAACATGCCTAACGCTTGCTCTGGAAGCGAATGCAGCAACATACCATTAACGACTAAATTGGTACTGGTGCCAATTAAGGTGCAGGTACCGCCAACAATCGCGGCGTAGCTAAGGGGAATCATCAACTGAGAAACAGGCAAATTATTGCGCTTTGCCCAGTCTCGCACCGCAGGAATCATCATCGCCACAACGGGGGTGTTATTGAGAATCGTACTAAATGCCGCCACTGGCGCCATTAGACGAAGCTGGGCTACCCGCGCCGACTTTGGTCGGCCCAACATACTGTGCGAAATCCAACTGACCACACCGGTTTCAGAGAGCGCTTGAGCAACAATAAACAGCACGCCAACCGTGACCATGCCCTCATTCGACATCCCCGCTAACGCCTCTTTTGGAGATAGCACCCCGAGCAATAGCAAGACCACAACGCCACCGCATAAGATCATATCTGGCGGGCGACGGCTAAATATTAAGGCCACTAGGCAGGCAGAAATGACCCCCAAAACAATCCATGCATCAACGCTGAACATCATTAAATTACATGTTCCCGTAGAAGGACTGGAAGCGATCAATAAAATTAGTGAGACTGGTCATTGGCAAGTCGTTAATACCCGCCGCTGCCGCACGGCCACCACCGGTGGCAAATTGCCGACAAAACTCATCGGCGCCGCGCTTATTATTTAAGGGGGCACGGATACTGACTAGATAGTTGCCATCTTGCTTTTCAGTGAGCACGGCGTGAGCACGATCGGGACTATCATTGGCGAGGTCATTGCTATATACGCCACTCACCCTGCGCGCCCAGCGCTCGTCCGGCAGTATAAATACCGCCGTCGCCTTATCGCTGTGAGCCGCTGGCAATTCACTGGCGGCGCGCATATCGTTTTTATAGCCTTCTTCAAGCTGAGAAAAAGTTTCCTTCGCTTCGAGCATAAAAGCTCGCGGACTCGCGAAGGGAGCAATGCTGCGATAGAGCGCTTCAGGATCAAAGTGCAAATCTTCAATACTCGCGCCATAGCCATTGTAATTAAGGTAGATTCCCAAATTCTCGAGCAGCTCTAATTCAGCAGCGCTGAGGCCAAGGGGCTTCGCCACCGCCAAGGCGCTATTGCGCAAATTATCACCAAAGGCGCCAACAACGGCCCACTCTGCAAATTGGCCCTTTAGCATGCCATTTACCAATAAACTGGTACACACGTCAGACGCCGTATTGATGTGCGTAGTTAACTTAGCATGCTGCGGAATATCACCAGCAAAATGGTGATCCACGTAAGTTACTTCGGCGCCCGCCTCCAGCGCCGCCACTAAACCCACGCGGTTTTTATCGAGCGACACGTCCAGCACTGTGAGCTGATCGCCCTCGCTAACCGTTACCCGATCTAATAAATCGATATCACGTTTTACGCCGGTAACAAGACGACTCTCCACCGGATTTGCATTGCGCAATTGCACCAGTGAACACAAACCGTCGGCATCGCCGTTAAAAACATCTATATAAGCCACATTAACTTCCTTATTTTATAAGCAGGCCATTTAGCCGAATGTTCTCTAGCTCAATAGCCCAATGATTGATTTATAGCCTTAAGGGCCGCCAAAGGGTTCGCGCTACGCGTAACTGGCCGCCCAATAACTAAATAACTACTGCCCATCGCCATCGCATCGGCGGGTGTCGCTACCCGCGTCTGGTCACCGAGTTCGCTTCCGGCCGGGCGTATTCCTGGCGTCACCAGCAAAAACTGGTCTAAACTTTGAGCCCGCAATATTGGCGTTTCCTGTGCAGAGCAGACTACACCATCTAAACCACAGTCGGCAGTCAACGCCGCGAGCCGCGATACTTGGGCTGGCGCGTCACCTGCCACGCCAATAGCCGCCAATTCATCACTATGCATCGACGTTAACACCGTGACTGCAATCAGCAAGGGCGCGTCTTTACCGTAGGGCAGCAAGGCCGTTTTAGCAGCCGACATCATTTTTGCGCCGCCACTGGCATGCACATTCACCATCCACACCCCGAGTTCAGCTGCAGCGACCACTGCAGCGGCCGTGGTATTGGGAATATCGTGAAATTTTAAATCGAGAAATACCTCAAAACCGCGCTGCTGCAGGCTTCTTACTACCTCTGGACCAAATAAAGTAAAAAGCTCTTTACCGACTTTTAGACGACACTGACTTGGATCCAATTGATCAACCAGTGCATCTAATTCGGCACGCCTTGCAAAATCCAAGGCAATAATGACTGGGGAAAGTGGTGTTTTTGAACTCATAATATTTGCTTAATCACCCTGGGTTCCACGAATGGGCGTTATGGTACCCCACTGCTCACAGCTGGGACACAACCAGTGTAACTTTTGACCGGAAAAGCCGCACTGTCGGCAGCGATAGGCCGGGCGCTCTGCGCGCAATTTCAGCAAAACCCCCTGCACCAGCTCCAGAGTTTGGCCGCTTCCTGCCGCTGGTTGCTCAAGCACCTTTGCCAATAAACCAAGGGTAGGCCGCTGCCGCGCAGCATCTAATAAATATTGAAGCGTTAACTCACTGCCGTCCTTGGCCGCCATCAACTCTGCTGCCTCAATAATAAAGGCTGAGCTCTCGGTATTTTTAGCAATACCAAGCAAGGCATCTAAATAGGCGTCTCGCCCGCCAAAACGAGCAAAGGCTTCGCGAAACAAAGGCAGCATTTCCGAGCTAAACGCCGCCTGCCTATCGATTGCGGTATGCAGCAAGTCCAGCGCCAGCTCGGGCTTATTTTGTTTTAGTGCAATATTGGCCGACAACATATAGGCACGAACATTATCTCGGTCAAACTGCCGGGCGCTTTGCAGAGCCGCTATCGCCTCTTTGTAATTGTGCTCGGCCAACAGCAACTGGGCTTTTTCGCAATAAAAATGACTTAAGGCGCGCTCAACTCGACGATCCGCAGGCCCCGCCACAGGGGCTTTTTTCAACCAACTGCGGGGTGGCAAGCGGCGCAGCGCGACGGCTATAGCGTGATCCCATTCGCGCTCTGTTTGATAAATATGCTGCAAATGCTCTAAGGCATCAGCGCGAAACACCTCCGACTCATCAACCACATCTTTCAATAAGCGCTCAGCGCGATCTAAGACCCCCGCAGAAATATAATCTCGAGCCAGCTCTAAGTGAACTTGATGAAGTTTTTCTCGGGGCAGGCTTGGTCGCGACAACAAATTTTGATGGACACGGATCGCGCCATCAACCTCACCCTTACTACGCAGTAAATTACCTAGCGCCAAATGAGTAGGAAGTGTTTCAAGATTGACAGGCAAATCATTAATTACTGTCATCACCGCAGCATCGGGCTGCTCGCTAAGCAAATAATTAAGACCTTTATAATACGAGCTACTAGTCTCAGTGTCTTTTTTCCCCAACCGTGGCCGATAGCAATAACCCGCTAACCACCCCGCTGACACCGCGACCACAAAAAACAAAAACTGCAGTAACTCATTGCTCATTTAAACTCAGACACCCGCACCACGACTCTCCACAACCGCTTTACCGGGCTTAGCAGCCAACTGGCGGCGCAGACTCAACCGGGATGCCTGGAGGCGCAATATGGCAATTGACGCTGCCAATAGACCGCATACGCCACCCAAAAAGAACGCGAGTATTATCCAAGTTGACAGACGTTGGGCGGGAAGCTCTGCAACCAGAATATTCAGCGGCACAAGCACATCGTTTTCGAGGGTAAAAAGTAAACCCAAGCCCAGCACAGCGAATAATAATACCAGCACTAATATCGAACCAATGACGCGCATCTAGTTTCATCCACACAAAAAAAAACGATATAGCCAAAGACCATACCGTTTCTTAAAAAATAACGCCAGCAGATACCGCAACTAAGCGCCTGATTGAATACTCAGGTTTACCCGCTCACGTAATTCTTTACCAGGTTTGAAATGAGGAACATATTTACCAGGCAGCTCAACTGTATCACCGGTTTTTGGATTCCGCCCCATGCGAGGCTCCCGATAGTGCAGCGAAAAACTGCCAAAGCCGCGTATTTCTATACGATCGCCAGTCGCCAAGACCTGAGACATATGCTCAATCATGGTTTTTACTGCCAGCTCAATGTCCTTGTGAGACAGCTGAGGCTGGTGCTCTGCGATTAGTTCTATTAACTCGGATTTGGTCATTGCTTGTTCCCGTTGTCGCCAACATTCAAGCCTAGCTTAGCATTATTTTGCATATAAGCCAGATAGTTACGCGCACTTATCACGATAAGTGCGCGTCACGCAGACCTTAGTCTTTGTTTTCCATCTGAGCTTTGATCAAGTCACCGATAGTAGTTGCAGGTGCAACGGTCTCAGTGTCCTTCTCACGCAGTGACTTAACTGCTTCTTTCTCGTCGTCAACGTCCTTGGCTTTAATAGACAAGGTCATTGCGCGGTTCTTGCGATCAACACTGATAATCTTAACTTCAACGGTCTCGCCCACTTTCAGGACGTTACGCGCATCTTCAACTTTATCACGGCTGATTTCTGAAGCTTTCAGTACGCCTTCCACTTCTTCGCTCAACACGATGATAGCGGCTTTAGCGTCAACTTCTTTAACAACACCATTTACAATGGCGCCTTTGTCGTTTTCAGCAACGTAGTTAGAGAACGGGTCGTCTTCAAGCTGCTTAATGCCTAAAGAAATACGCTCGCGCTCAGGATCGATAGACAGGATTACCGTCTCAATCTCGTCGCCTTTCTTGAACTTACGCACGGCTTCTTCGCCGGTTTCGTTCCAAGAAATGTCTGACAAGTGAACCAGACCGTCGATGTTGCCGTCTAGACCGATGAAGATACCGAAGTCAGTAATAGACTTGATAGCGCCCTTGATCTTGTCGCCTTTAGTGAACTGGCCACCGAAAGCATCCCATGGGTTCTGCTGGCACTGCTTGATACCCAGAGAAATACGACGACGCTCTTCGTCGATATCCAGGATCATCACTTCTACTTCGTCGCCAACATTAACCACTTTAGATGGGTGAATGTTTTTGTTGGTCCAATCCATTTCTGAAACGTGAACCAAACCTTCAACGCCTTCTTCGATTTCAGCGAAGCAGCCGTAGTCAGTCAGATTAGTAACCTTGGCTTTAACACGTGAATTCTCTGGGTAACGGCCTTTGATAGCCACCCATGGATCTTCGCCAAGCTGCTTCAGACCCAATGAAACGCGGTTGCGCTCACGGTCGAACTTAAGAATACGAACGTCAATTTCGTCGCCAACATTCACGATCTCGCTTGGGTGCTTAATACGCTTCCAAGCCATATCGGTGATGTGCAACAGGCCGTCAATACCGCCCAAGTCTACGAATGCGCCGTAGTCGGTCAGGTTCTTAACGATACCTTTAACAATCATGCCTTCTTGCAGAGATTCGAGTAGCGCTTCGCGCTCTTCGCTGTTTACGCTCTCAAGAACGGCGCGACGAGAAACAACAACGTTGTTGCGCTTCTGGTCCAGCTTAATGACTTTGAATTCGAGTTCTTTGCCTTCGAGGTGCGCAGTATCGCGAACCGGACGAACGTCAACCAATGAACCGGGCAGGAAGGCACGGATGCTGTTGATGTCGACAGTAAAACCACCTTTTACCTTGCCATTGATGATACCGATAACGGTTTCTTCAGCTTCATAGGCAGCTTCAAGAGTAGTCCATGCTTCAGCACGCTTGGCTTTTTCACGTGACAGTTTAGTTTCGCCAAAGCCATCTTCTACAGACTCTAGAGCAACTTGAACTTCGTCACCAATTGCCAGAATGAACTCACCGCTTTCGCTCAGGAACTGCTCGCGAGGAATAACACCCTCAGATTTCAGTCCGGCGTGAACGGTAACCCAATCACTGTCAATATCGATAACAACACCGGTTACGATTGAACCGGGTTTCATATCAATGGTTTTTAAACTTTCTTCAAATAGATCAGCAAAGCTCTCGCTCATTAGTCATTACCTGAGTATTAATAGTGGCATCGCCACCGTATCGCCGTGTATCCAGCTTACACGGGTCAATTCATATTGCCCCAAAACAACGCCAGCTGGTATTTGCGCTGTCTGTGACGGTTTTTAGCTGACTTTTACAAGCCAAGCTGACGAATCTTGGCTTCTGCCAACACCCGTTCGAACACTTCTTCTATCCCTAAACCACTGCTATCAAGTTGTATCGCGTCAGCAGCGGGCTTTAAAGGAGCCAGTTCGCGCTCAGAATCTCGCTTATCGCGAGCCTGAATCTCCAATAAAAGGGTCGCGAGATTAACATTATCACCCTTTGATTTCAACTGCTTATAGCGCCGCTCGGCGCGTTCCTCGGCGCTGGCGGTTAAAAATATCTTGAGCGGTGCATCAGTAAACACCACCGTACCCATGTCCCGGCCATCAGCGACCAGCCCCGGCGCTTGCGCAAAATCCCGCTGACGCTGCAATAAGGCGCTGCGCACGGCGCCCAAAACGGCGACTTTCGAAGCGAGCAAACCGGTTTTCTCGGTGCGCAGCTCGCCGCTCACGTCATCGCCTTCCAGCAGCACCGAGGTAGGTTCACCTGATTCACCAGGCACAAACTGTACATCTAAATTTTTGGCCAGTTCAGCAACTGCCAGCTCATCGTCTAAAGCTATGCCATGACGATCGGCAGCCATACCCGTTAAGCGGTATAAGGCGCCGCTATCTAATAAATGCCAGCCAAAATGGCGAGCCAAGGTCTGACACAAAGTGCCTTTCCCCGAGCCGCTGGGGCCGTCGATGGCGATAACAGGGACCACTAAATTATTCATGAGGCTTTCTCAGCGTCCAGCTGTTGAATCTGCATGCCTAAGCCAGCTGCCAATTCAACGAAATTAGGGAAGGAGGTCGCGACATTATCACAGTCCTGTATCCGGATTATGTCAGTTGCGCGCAGCGAGGCCACCGCAAAGGACATGGCAATACGGTGATCGTGGTGGCTATTAACTGTTGCACCGGTGATTTGACCGCCTTCAATCACAATACCGTCTTCAGTCGGTACAGCGGAAATACCCATCGCCTGCAGACCATCGGCCATGACTTGAATTCGATCGCTCTCTTTAACCCGCAATTCTTCGGCGCCGGTCAGTACCGTGCGGCCTTCCGCGCAAGCGGCTGCCACAAACAGCACGGGAAATTCATCAATTGCTAAAGGCACCTGATCTTCTGGAATATTAATACCCTTAAGCTTGGCATGGCGAATACGAATATCTGCCACTGGCTCGCCACCCACTTCGCGCTCATTAAAGACGGTGATATCACCACCCATAGCACGAAGAATATTGATGACGCCAACGCGGGTGGGGTTAATACCAACGTGCTCAAGGGTTAAATCGGCATTGGGGCAAATACTCGCCGCCACCATAAAAAAGGCCGCCGAAGAGATATCTGCAGGCACATCAATATGCACCGCTGACAAACGACCACCACCCTGAAGCGTGGCCACGGGGCCTGCGACCTGAACGTCGTAACCAAAACCACGCAGCATGCGCTCGCTGTGATCTCGAGTGGGCGCTGGTTCAGTGGTGCGGGTTTGACCTTCCGCGTACAAGCCAGCCAGCAGCACGCAGGATTTCACCTGAGCACTGGCCATGGGTAGCACGTAATCAATACCCTGTAATTTACTGCCGCCGCGCAAGGTTAAGGGTGGACGACCGCCCTCACCAGTTTCAACCACCGCGCCCATTGCACGCAGCGGCGCGGCTACCCGCTCCATAGGCCGCTTACTCAGCGATACGTCGCCAGTCATGGTGACATCAAAATTCTGACCCGCCAGCAAACCCGCCAGCAGGCGCATCGAGGTGCCGGAATTACCCACATATAAATCGCCAGCAGGCGCTTTCAATCCATCGCGACCAACGCCGTGAATCACTACCCGGCCATTTTCCGGGCCGTCGATTTGCACACCCATGGCCTGAAAGGCTTTCAGCGTCGACAGCGCATCTTCACCTTCAAGAAAACCATCAACGGTGGTGGTGCCGTCAGCAATCGCGCCGAGCATAATGGAGCGATGGGAAATAGATTTATCACCGGGAACACGGGCTATACCGCGCATCTGACCACCGGGCTGCAATAGGAATTCCACGATTAGAGTCTCTTTAATAAGCTAATTAAGATGAGGGCGATTTCTTTTGCCGACTGAGGTACTGGCCCAAAAAGTGTTCGTCGCGAGCGCGCTTAGCGCGATCAAAGGTCGCGTAAAGGCTGTCACCGTCGCCGCTGGCAATGGCCGCGCGGACTTTGTCTAAATGGGCACTGAAATCATCTATGCCCTGTAATATTGCGTCTTGATTGGCAAGGGCAATATCGTGCCACATGGTTGGGTCGCTGGAGGCAATGCGCGTAAAGTCGCGAAAACCACCGGCCGCAAAACGAAAAATATCCGCAGCAGAACCATTCTGAGCAAGGGCATCGACAAGGGTATACGCAAGCACATGCGGCAAGTGACTGGTCGCCGCTAGCACCGAATCGTGCTCCGCTACATCCATGCACACCACTTCGGCGCCGCAGACTTCCCACATCGCCTGTATCAGCGCTGCTGCAGCTTCGGCCGTCGTGGCTAAAGGCGTCAGAATCACACGGTGGTCTAAAAACAAATCAACGGTAGCTGCTTCTACACCGCTCTGCTCGGAACCGGCAATCGGGTGACCCATCACAAAATTGGCAGGCACTTCACCAAACACCCGCTCGGCAGCGCGCAGCATATTGCCTTTTACACTGGCAACATCGGTGACAATCATCGACGGCGTCATTAGCGGTGCCAGCTCAGCCAGTACATTTTCAGCAATCAAGGTCGGCGTGGCAATGACCACCACATCAGCATTCGCGACAGCCTCTTTCATATCAAGAGTCCACGCGTCGATCACACCCAGCGCTAAACCTCTTTCTAAGGAGGCTGCGCGGCGTCCCGTGGCAACCACCTCACCTACCGCGCCCTGCGCTTTCAGTGCACGAGCCAGTGAGCCGCCCATCAGCCCAAGACCGATAATGGCGAGTTTATTGATATAAAACTTAGACACTCAACACCTTTTTCAGCGCAGCAAGAAAGCGCTGATTCTCGTGTTTAAGACCAATCGACACCCGCAAGTGTTTGGGCATTTGATACACGCCAACCGGCCGCACAATAACGCCTTCACGCAAAAGTGCTTGGTAAATTGGCATGGCATCGCCCGCCAACTCAATAGCGACAAAATTACCCAACGAAGGAATATAAGCCAGACCTAGCGTATCCAAACCCTGACATAGCTGCTGCATACCGTCGCGATTGACCTGCTGACTACGCTGCAAATAATCATCGTCATCCAGCACCGCAAGGGCCGCCGCCAAGGCTGGCACACTAACATTAAAAGGCGCTCGCACTCGGTTCAGCAAATCGGCGGTATCAGCGCTACTTATACCATAGCCAATACGCAAACCAGCTAGGCCGTAGGCCTTAGAAAAAGTACGGGTAACAATAATATTTGAATGGGTCTTTAAAAAATCGAGGCCATCCGGAAAGTCATCGGCGCCGGCAAATTCAATATAAGCCTCATCAAGCACCACCATCACATGGTCTGGCACTTTGGCGAGAAACGCTGACAATTCTTTGCGATTTAAGTAATTGCCAGTGGGGTTATTAGGGTTGGCAATAAACACCACACGAGTATCAGCTTCAATTGCCGCCGCCATGGCATCAAGGTCGTGACCCCAGTTTTTCGCAGGCGTTACTATCGCACGGGCACCCACCGCCTGCACGGCGATGGGGTACACAATAAAAGCGTGCTGGGAAAAAACGGCTGAGCAGCCTGGCCCGAGAAACGTGCGCGCAATAAGGTCAAGCACATCATTCGAACCATTGCCGAGAGTAAATTGCAGCTCAGTCACACCTAATTTTGCTGCCAATTTTTTCTTAAGTTCAAAACCGCTGGCATCGGGGTAAAGATACAGATTTTTTAAGGCTTTTTCAGCAGCAGCCAAGGCCAGCGGTGACGGTCCCAGCGGGTTTTCATTGCTGGCCAGCTTAACAACATCGCTTAAACCCAGCTCGCGCTGCAACTCTTCAATCGGCTTGCCCGGCTGGTAGGGCTGTAAACCACGCACACCGGCATTCGCCAGCGCAAATACATCGCAACTCACTATTCAGTTACCTTCCGCATTAGGGCTAGGGGCAAACACATAACTAAAGCGCCGCCTTGGGGTAAGAACCCAAGACTTTAAACATAATGGAGTGCTGCTCAATGGTATTGAGAATATCGATAATTTTAGGATCGTCGCGATGACCTTCAAATTCGATAAAGAACACATAGGTCCACGTCTCGCTACGCGAAGGTCTGGTATCTATCCGGGTGAGCATGACATCGGCTTGCTGGAACGGTTCTAACAGCTTAAATAGCGCTCCTGGGCGGTTGCGAGCAGAGACCACCAAGGACGTTTTATCACGACCACTGGGCGACACATTCTCGCGACCAATAATAAGAAAACGCGTGGTATTGTCGGGCTGATCTTCGATATTACCCGCCAAGCGCTGCAAGCCGTATTGGCTTTCCGCCAAATCCCCTGCAATCGCAGCGACGCCCTCCTCCTCTGCCGCCATTCTCGCGGCTTCGCCATTACTGCTTACTGCAGCGCGCTCAATACCGGGGAAATTCGCATCCAACCAGCGGCGGCTTTGCGCCAAAGCTTGTTGGTGAGCACAGATACGCTTTATATCTTTGCCAGAAGTTTGGCTGCTTACCAAAAGGTGTAGGCGAATTCGCAGCTCAACTTCACCGCAAATCTTTAGTGGCGAATTAATAAAAGCATCTAAGGTGTGAGAAACCATTCCCTCGGTAGAGTTCTCTACTGGCACCACACCGTAGTGACACTGCCCAGACTCCACCTTAGCAAACACACCATCAATAGACGCCTGGGGCAGACTGATCACTGCGTGACCAAAGTGCTTCAATGCCGCCGCTTGGGTAAAGGTGCCGCCGGGGCCGAGATAAGCCACTTCCATCGGCTTTTCCAGCGCCAAACACGCCGACATAATTTCGCGAAAGATAAACGCGACAGTATCGTCAGCCAAGGGGCCCTTATTGGCCGCCTTCACCCGCTCTAAGACCTGAGCCTCACGCTCTGGACGATAAAACAATAATTGCTGGGAGCTATTGCTGTCGCCACTGGACTCAAACTGCTGGGCCGCCGCGAATTCAGCCAACTTAACTTCAGCCACTTGCTGGGCACAGCGGGCGCGTCTATTCAATAACTCATGTATCTGGGTATCGATACTATCGATATCCTGACGTAGGGTATTGAGATCTACTGGCGACGTTTTGCTTTCACTCATAGTCTTAGCTGTTCTGCTCGGCGAAGGTTTTCATGTAAGCGATTAAGGCATCTACTGCTTCTTCTGGTACCGCATTGTAAACACTGGCGCGCATACCACCCACAGAGCGGTGGCCTTTCAAATTCAGCAGTCCCGCTTCTTCAGCACCGGCAAGGAAAGCTTTGTCCAAGCTTGCGTCTGCCAAAACAAAGGGAATATTCATCAGCGAGCGGCTCGCCACTTCAACGGGGTTGCTGTAAAAACCGCTGGCATCAATATAGCTATACAGTTTTTCTGCTTTACGGCGGTTAAGCACTTCCATCGCTTCCAGACCACCCTGGGCCTTCAGCCATTTAAATACCAAGCCCGCCAAATACCACGCCAAGGTTGGCGGAGTATTGTACATAGAGTCATTATCGGCAGCCGTCTTGTAATCCATCATCGTTGGCGTCATCGCGTTGGCTTTACCCAACAGGTCTTTGCGCACAATAACGATGGTCAAACCGGCAGGGCCGATGTTTTTCTGGGCCCCGGCATAGATCAAGCCAAATTTATTCACATCCACCGGACGCGACAAAATAGTCGACGACATATCGGCGACTAAAGGCACCTTGCTTTCTGGTGTCCAGAAAAACTCCAAACCGCCAATCGTTTCATTCGGTGTGTAATGCAAATACGCCGCATCTTCGCTCAGCTTCCAGCTATCAAAAGCAGGAATTGTGGTGAAGTTAGTGTCTTCTGAACTGGCGACCACATTCACTTTGGCATAGCGCTTGGCTTCTTTAATGGCCTTTTTAGACCACTCACCGGTATTCACGTAGTCAACAACCTTTCCTTCACCCATCAGGTTTAAAGGCACGGCAGAAAATTGGCTGCTAGCGCCGCCTTGCAAGAACAGCACGGCGTAGTCGTCGGAAATCCCCATCAACTCGCGCAGATCCGCCTCAGCCTCATTGGCAATACCAACCATCTCATCGGAGCGGTGGCTCATTTCCATTACTGACAAACCGCGCCCTTGCCAATCCAGCATTTGCTCGGCGGCTTCAGTTAATACGGCTTCAGGAATAGAAGCTGGGCCTGCACAAAAATTAAAACGACGTGCCATTTACGTTGCCACTCCAAAGATTAAAAATTAAATAGCGGCAGAGCGTTAAGCCCGCCGCCTTTACTTAGCTAAAAAATTTGCGAATAAACAGCTTACTCGTCAACCGCAGGCGCATCGTCAGCGGCGCTATCATCTGGTTCAGCGGCAATCACATCCGCTTCGCTCGCGACAATTGGCTCGCCGTCTTCATCCAACGGCAATGCTTCGTCCTCTTCGTCTACCCGTTGCACGCCGACCAAATGCTCGTCTTCTTTAAGACGAATAACTCGAACACCTTGGGTATTACGACTCAGAATCGACACTTCATCGGTGCGGGTACGCACCAAGGTGCCCTGATCACTAATCAGCATCAGATCGTCGCCTTCAAAGACTTGCACGGCACCAACCAACGGGCCATTACGCTCACTCATGGCCATGGCGATAACACCGCGGTTACCGCGACCCTTCGCAGGGAAGTCTTCAACCAAGGTACGCTTACCGTAGCCATTTTCAGACACGGTCAACACACAGCCGCCCTCTTGGGGAATAATCATGGCGATGGCGCGCTGACCTTCATCCATACGGATACCACGTACACCGCGCGCGGTACGGCCCATGGCGCGCACATCTTGTTCAGCAAAACGCGCCGCTTTACCAGCACTGGTCAACAGCAGGATATCGTTTTCGCCGTTAGTGATTGCGGTGCCAATTAGCACATCACCTTCATCAAGTTCGATCGCCCGCAAGCCGACACTGCGCTGGCGAGAAAAGGCCTCTAGCGGGGTCTTTTTCACGGTACCCAGACCGGTGGCCATAAAGATGAAATAGCCTTCGGTGTACTCATTAACTGGCAGTATTGAGGTAATACGTTCGTCTTCACCCAATGGCAATAAATTCACCATTGGTCGGCCACGGGAGTTGCGGCCTGCGACTGGAATTTGGTAAACCTTCAACCAGTAAACCTTACCGATATTACTGAAACACAAAATAGTGGTATGGGTGTTCACCACCAATAAATGCTCAACAAAATCTTCGTCTTTAACCGAGGTAGCCGACTTACCCATGCCACCACGGCGCTGAGCCTGATAGGTATCCAGCGGCTGAGACTTCGCATAACCACCATTAGAAATGGTAACAACGCGGTCTTCTTCAGGAATCAGGTCTTCGTGGTTCAAGTCCAGATGCGAGGCAACGATCTCACTGCGACGCTCATCGCCGTAATCGGCCACAACCTGCTCAAGCTCACCGCGAATAACCGCAATCAACACATCAGGGTTCGCCAAAATATTCAGATATTCAGCAATTTCCAACAAGCGTTCCTGATATTCGCCCAGCAGCTTCTCGTGCTCAAGACCGGTCAGCTTTTGCAGACGCAAATCCAAAATTGCCTGCACCTGTACTGGCGACAAGTAATACTGGCTGTCGCGCATGCCGTACATGTCTTCTAGATCATCTGGACGGCAGGCATTTTCGCCAGCGCGCTCAAGCATGCCAGCCACATCACCCAATTTCCACGGACGAGAAATTAAGGCATCTTTCGCCTCTTGGGTGGTTGCCGAGGCTTTAATAGTGGTAATAATTTCATCAATATTGGAAATCGCAATCGCGAGACCTTCCAATACATGACCACGCTCCCGCGCTTTGCGCAGCAGGTACACAGTACGACGAGTAACGACTTCGCGGCGATGGCGAATAAAGTATTCAATGAGCTGCTTTAAATTCAGAATGCGCGGCTGCTTGTCGACCAAGGCGACAATATTAATACCAAATACATTCTGCAGCTGGGTCTGGGCATAAAGGTTGTTTAAGACCACTTCGCCGCTTTCGCCGCGTTTCATTTCAATAACAACGCGCAAGCCGTCTTTATCAGACTCATCGCGCAGCTCAGAAATACCTTCTATTTTCTTCTCTTTAACCAGCTCGGCGATTTTCTCAATCAAGCGCGCTTTGTTTACCTGATAAGGCAACTCGTGGACGATAATTGTTTCGCGGTGGGTTTTTTCATCAATAATCACTTCGGCGCGAGCGCGGATGTAAATACGACCACGGCCGGTTTTATACGCCTCAACGATGCCAGCGCGGCCATTAATGATTGCCGCCGTTGGAAAGTCTGGGCCAGGAATGTGCTCCATCAACTCTTCAACGGTGATATCGGGATTATCGAGGGTTGCCAAACAACCGTTAATCACTTCGGTGAGGTTATGGGGCGGAATATTGGTCGCCATACCTACCGCGATACCTGAAGAGCCGTTAATCAGCAGCGCAGGGATCTTAGTTGGCATTACCTCTGGAATTTGCTCGGTGCCGTCGTAGTTAGGCACCCAATCCACGGTCTCTTTATCGAGGTCCGCAAGGATTTCATGGGCTATTTTGCGCATGCGAATTTCGGTATAACGCATGGCCGCCGCGTTATCACCGTCGATAGAACCAAAGTTACCTTGGCCGTCGACCAGCATATAGCGCAGCGAAAACGGCTGCGCCATGCGAACGATGGTGTCATACACCGCGGAATCGCCGTGGGGATGGTATTTACCAATAACATCACCAACGACACGGGCCGACTTTTTATAGCCCTTATTCCAGTCGTTATTGAGTTCGCTCATCGCGAACAATACCCGGCGATGAACCGGCTTCAAACCATCCCGGACGTCGGGCAATGCCCGACCCACAATAACGCTCATTGCATAATCGAGGTAGGACTGCTTTAGCTCATCCTCAATATTGACCGGCAAAATCTCTTTAGCTATATCAGCCATGAACGGGGTAATTCCTTATTATGGATACGCGCTTCGCAGCATTGTCGCTGAGAAATCGGCCGCATCCGGTATTTAAGCCAGTACTGACACCATCACCGCAAACGACGCAACAGCTCGAAGCAGAAAATAAAGGGGCGATGATAGCATATTTTCAACGACCTAAGACAGTTCAAAATCGCCGTAAATCAATGTGCTATCGCCACAAATCAGCCCACAGCAGCCCTGTTTGCGGGTATACTTGCGACTTTGCTCAACAGGACCCGGACAGCCCTATGCCCGCCCCCACAATCAATAGCGCCGACACCCTGATTTTTGCCCGCTGGATAATACCGGTCACCCCCGCCAGCGCGCCGCTTAGCCATTACGCCATCGCCATTAATGACGGCGTAATCAGCGCCATATTACCGGCTACCGAAGCGCAAGCCATCACCGCCAAGGAGATCCTTCACCTCGATCACCATGCGGTGATGCCAGGCCTAATCAACGCCCACGGCCATGCCGCCATGAGCCTGTTTCGCGGCATGGCCGACGATAAAGCCCTACACACTTGGCTTAACGACCACATCTGGCCCGCCGAAGGCCAGTGGGTAAACGCCGATTTTGTGCGCGATGGTAGTGAGCTCGCCATTGCCGAAATGCTGCGCAGCGGTACTACCACCTTTAGTGATATGTATTTTTTCCCCGAAGTTACCGCCCAAGTCGCGCGCAAAGCCGGTATTCGCGCTCAGCTCAGCTTTCCTATATTCGATTTCCCGAGCGCCTGGGGCAGCGGCCCTGACGACTACTTTCGCAAAGGCCTCGCCCTGCTCGACGAACACAAATACAGCGAGCTGATTAATATTGCTTTTGGCCCTCACGCGCCCTACACCGTGGGCGACGAGGCCATGCAGCGCATTGTGACCTTTGCTGCCGAGCTCGATGTACCGATTCAAATCCACCTGCACGAAACCCAGCAGGAAGTAGATGACGCCGTGGCGCAATCGGGCAAACGGCCGATCGCCCGTCTCGCCGAGCTGGGTTTGCTCGGCCCCAAAACCCAGTGCGTGCACTTAACCGCCCTCAACGACGAGGATATTGCCACGCTCGCCAGCCATGGCTGCCACGCGGTGCACTGCCCCGAATCTAATTTAAAGCTGGCGAGCGGCTTTTCGCCCGTCGAAAAAATGCGCGTGGCAGGTATCAATGTCGCCATTGGCACCGACGGCGCCGCCAGCAATAACGATCTGGATCTATTTGGCGAGATGCGCACCGCCGCCCTGCTGGGCAAGGCGGTCGCCGGTGACGCCAGCGCCCTGCCCGACAGCTACGCCTTAGAAATGGCCACAATCAACGGCGCAAAAGCGCTGAGCATCGATCATTTGGTGGGCAGCCTTGAAGTCGGCAAACAGGCAGACATTATTGCCATAGACCTCGCCGCGCTGGAACAGCAGCCGATTTACAACCCGGTCTCACAAATTGCGTACACCAATATCAGCCACCGGGTTCGCTATAGCTGGATCATGGGCCGCAAGGTGCTGGATAATGGCGAACTGACCACGTTAGACAGCCGGGACATCATTGCCCGCGCCGAGCTCTGGCGTAAAAAAATTAGCGGAGAATAAAATGCAACAGCCTCACTCAAGCAGCGCAACTAGCAATGTCGACCCCGCAGAAATCGCCAAGTTTGAAGAACTCGCCCACCGCTGGTGGGACCGCAACAGCGAATTCAAACCCCTGCACGACATCAACCCGCTGCGGGTTAACTATATTGACGAGCGCTCACCGCTGGCCGAGCGCAAGGTTGTCGATATTGGCTGCGGCGGCGGCATACTGTCTGAATCTATGGCCCAGCGCGGCGCCACGGTCAAGGGCATCGACATGGGCGAAACCCCACTCAGCGTCGCCCGCATGCATCAGCTAGAGTCCGGCACCAAAGTTGAGTATGTACAAATTACCGCCGAAGAACTCGCCGAGGCAGAAGCGGGCAGCTACGACGTGGTCACCTGTTTAGAAATGCTAGAACACGTGCCCGATCCATCATCAGTCATTCGCGCCTGCGCCAAACTCTGCAAACCCGGTGGCGATATTTATTTTTCAACCATCAACCGCAACCCCAAGGCCTTTATGTTCGCCATTGTTGGTGCCGAGTATTTATTAAAAATGCTACCCCGAGGCACCCACGACTTCAGCCGCTTTATTCGCCCTGCCGAGCTGGCCAATTGGGTGCGTCAAGCCGACTTACAGCTGCAGCATATGACTGGCTTAACCTACAACCCCATACTGCGCACTTATCGTCTTAACGATAAAGATGTCGACGTCAATTACATGATTCACGTTAAGAAGCCACTTTAATGTTGAAAGCTGTGTTATTTGATCTAGATGGCACCCTGCTTGATACCGCAGTGGATTTCACCGCGGTATTAAACGCCATGCTCAGCGAGCGCGAATTAGCGCCGCAGAGTTATGACGAGGTGCGCAAGCGGGTGTCCGATGGCGCCCGCGCGGTGGTCAGCCTCGGTTTTCAACAGCAAGAAGGCGAAGCGGGTTTCCAAGCCCTGCTCGATGAATTTCTTGACCGCTACCTGGTTCAGCTCGCGGTCAGCACTACACTTTTCCCCGGCATGAGCGAAGTCTTGACGCACATAGAATCACTCGGCATGAAATGGGGCATCGTCACCAATAAGCCCGCCCGCTTCACTGAGCCACTGCTCGCGGCGATGGGCCTAGACCAGCGCTGCGCCACCGCGATTTGCCCAGACCACGTCACAAATCGCAAGCCGCACCCAGAACCCATCTATCTGGCCTGCAAAGAAATCAACTGCCTGCCCGCACACACCATTTACGTGGGCGACCACCGCCGCGATATCGACGCCGGCCGCAATGCCAGCATGCGCACCGTGGCCTGCGCTTACGGCTATGTTTCAGCCGGTGACAGCGCCGAAAGCTGGGCAGCAGACTACCTCGTCGCCCAAGCCCTAGATTTAATTCCCTTAATTAACCAGCTACATACTTCTTAAGCCGAGGATAATCCGTGCCCCTAAGCCTCCCCAGTGATTTCATTGCCGCTCCCCAATGTTTAGCGGGTAAAACCATTTTAGTGACCGGTGCTGGTGACGGCATTGGCCGTGCGGCAGCGTTGAGCTTTGCCGAACACGGCGCCACTGTTATTTTACTCGGCCGCACCGTTGAAAAACTGGAAGCGGTCTACGACGAGATCGAAGCCGCTGGCTACCCCCAAGCCGCAATCTACCCCGTGCATTTACGCGGCGCGGTGATGAAAGATTACGAGGAGCTGGCCAACACCATTGAACGGGAATTTGGTCACCTTGACGGCCTACTTCACAATGCTGGCATACTCGGCCAGCGCCGTACTTTGGCGCAAACAACGGTCGACAGCTGGGACGACGTTTTGCACGTCAACATCACCGCCGCGTTTATGATGACCCAAGCCCTGCTTCCAATGTTAGCCGCCGCCAATTCAGCCTCTATTGTGTTGACCTCATCCAGCGTCGGCCGCAAAGGTCGGGCATTCTGGGGGGCCTATGCGGTCTCTAAATTCGCCACCGAAGGTTTTATGCAAGTACTCGCTGATGAAGAGTTTGAGCTGAACAACACCAGAGTGAACACGATCAATCCCGGCGCCACCCAAACCGTCATGCGCCGCACTGCCTACCCTGGTGAAAATCCGCAGGACAATCCGCTACCCGACGTCATTATGCCGCTGTATTTGTATTTGATGAGTGACGCTAGCGCGAAGGTAAACGGCCAGCAATTTGACGCACAGCCAAAAGACTAAGCCATCAAGCGCAGATTGTTTACCTAGGAACGTAAAAAGAGATATAAATCGGAGAGGGACGCGCTGCTCATCAAATAAACTGACATGCAGCGCGATCAGTTTTCGTCAGTCGCGCAACATGCCCTGCATTAACTCGATCTGCTGCTGATAGGCCTCATCGCTTTCACCCGGTGTCACCGGCAAACCGAGTCGCGTAAATGCGGTCACCTCAGCCCAATCGACTTCCGCCAAGGGATGCTGCGTACCGACATACGTTTGCAATCTTGCTACGGTGACAATATCGGCATAATCCGCTTTTTCAATATCACGACTAAAATCGGCGCAGCCTTCAGGAACAACAATTAACTCCTGGGCAAAACCCCAAACCTCTAGAATTCGGCGCCCCACTTCTGGACTCAGTTCTAGCAAGGCCTGGTCTAGCAACTCGGGATGGTCCCGTAAAAAGCCTCGACCAACCGCATAAGACAATATTGGCAAAGCGCCAATCTGGTGAATAATTCCCGCGAGTGTGGCCAGCTCTGGTTTGAGATGAAGCTGAGATTTCGCCAAGGTATAGGAAATTGCCGCAACGTCGGTACTCTGCACCCAAATGCTGCGCATGCGCTGATTTAAAGACTCTTTGGTCGACAGAAAGATTTGCTGCATCGCCAAGGTCGTCACCAAGGTACTGGTATAACCCAAGCCAATGCGACCGATAGCACCTTTTACGTCGTTAATCGGCTGTAAACCACGCAGTAGAGAACTATTGGCAACCCGTAAAATTCTCGCCGCTATTGAGCTATCGTTTTCAATAATGGTGGCCAGCATTGCAATATTGACGTCTGGGTCGCTGGCTGCCTCGCGGATCTCCAAGGCCACTTCTGGCAAGGTCGGCAGTACAACGGCATCATTTTCAATCGCCTGCAGCAAATCCGCGCGGATTTGCTCAATCAAAGGGGTACTTGAACTCACGTCGACACACTCATCATTTAAGGTAGCGGGAACTGCGATACCTAAAGATTAGCAGATAAATTGCCGCTGCAATGATTTCTGCAGCGACTAAATTTACGCTAATACGGCATCAGCAGCGGCAAGTGCTGCGCTCGCGTCACACTCGTAGCCTTGTGCCAACATCGCGGCAGCCAGTGCCGACAACAGCAAGCGAATATTTTCAGGCTTGGCGCTATAGCCCATCAAACCAATACGCCATACCTTACCAGCAAGGTCGCCCAAACCGGCACCAATCTCCAAGCTGTGATTGGCCAACAAATATTGGCGCGTCGCGGCGTCATCTACGCCTTGAGGAATATAAACGCTATTGAGCTGAGGCAGACGCTGCTCCGCAGCCACGACAAACTCAACACCCAAGCATTCTAAACCGGCAGCTAAGGCGCTATGCATGGTGGCATGACGCTGCCACGCATTCTCTAGGCCCTCTTCTTGCAGCATAACCAGAGACTCATGCAAACCGTATAAGGCATTGACCGGCGCAGTGTGGTGATAGGCACGCTTACCGCCCTCGCCCCAATAGCCCAAAATAAGATTCATATCTAAAAACCAGCTTTGCACTGGGTGCTTACGGGCTTTAATGGCTGCCACTGCCGCTGGGCTAAAAGTCACCGGCGACAAGCCCGGTGTGCACGACAAACACTTCTGGCTACCCGAGTAAACGGCATCAGCTTGCCACTTATCAACCAATAGCGGCACGCCGCCCATTGAGGTCACCGCATCAACAATGCTCAAACAACCGTATTGCTTAGCCAAGCCGCACAGGGCTTCAGCGTCGCTCAACGCGCCAGTAGACGTTTCAGCGTGAACAAAAGCCAGCACTTTAATATCGCCATGTTCTTTTAAAGCCGCCTCAACAGCGGCGGGCTCAACTGCTGTACCCCAAGCAAAATCGAGGCGAATCGCAGTGGCGCCACAGCGCGTCACATTCTCAATCATCCGATTGCCGAATACGCCGTTCACGCACACCAGCGCTTTATCACCCGGCTCGAGCAAATTAACAAAACAGGCTTCCATGCCGGCTGAACCCGGTGCAGAAATTGGCAAGGTCAATTCATTCTTGGTTTGAAAAGCGTATTTCAACAGCTCTTTGGTTTCATCCATCATGCCCACAAACAAGGGGTCGAGATGGCCCAGTGTTGGCCGACCCAGCGCTTCGAGAATACGCGGATGCACATCAGAGGGGCCGGGGCCCATCAACGTGCGAAGAGGAGGATGAAACGAAGAAATGGCCATAAGAAAATCTCACTGATCTGCTGCCGCGCCACAAGCGCAAGCAGCTGTATTAAATAGAACACTATGTTGGCGGCGATTATACCTGATTAGCGCGCAGGGGTAGAGGCCGAGTTTACGCCGTGTATTCTCCACCTATTGTTGCAGTAAACTCTGACAATGGCTGCCACGTTAAGTCATGCTGAAAGGCACGCAATAAGCGGTAATGCTCATAGCGAAACTCTTGGGCTTGCTCACATATACGCCGCGCCCCAGCCAAGTCTAGCGGTTCAGCTGAGCCGCTTAATTCAAGTAACTGCCCACGTTCAGCGTTCCAGCGAAAACTGCCAAAATGCCGCCAGTCATACACCAAATGACATTCGCTAAAGCCTGCGCCATTATCCTCATGAATCAACACTGGTTCGGCAAAAGGCCACGGCGTATACAGATATTCGGCAAACGCCGCTTTTACGCGCGCAGCAAAGTCAGCCGCCGACGCTACTGCTACCGACTCACCGGTTCCCGCTGCAGTTAAAGCGCAAGCACCACACTCACATACCTCCCCCTCAACAAGCACCGCCAAACGTCGCAGACAAAGCTGATGTTCTTTCGCCAACTCTCTGATACGGGTTTTAGCGTGTTGACGCTCGCGAAATAGCCCAACCGCCTCACCGGTCTGCGCGATATTGGCGGGCAAGCCAGAACGCAATCGCAGTTGTAACTCGCCACTGTCTTGCATGATAAAGCGCACACAGCAGGGCTTACCCAAGGCCTTAGCGCGACGCTGCAGCAATGGCTTTTCCTGACGCAAGGCCACACTTAAATGCAAACCCGCAGATAACTCTCCTGCCAGCATCTGCCACTGAACAGCGTCTACTCGGCGCAACAATTTTGCCGCTTTACTGTCCCCTGTGGCGTTTTCAAAATGAGAAAGTACCTGTTCCTGCAAAGACCGAGCGCTACCCAGATACAGCAACTCCCCCGCCTCACCCAATAACCGATAAACACCTGGCTCACGAGGAATCGCATCAATATCAGCCTGACGAATAGACGGCGGCAACACCGGCAAGCCCAACAGCAAGCCAACTTCAAAATTAAAAACGGCTTCGCCTTTATCGGTGCGGGCGTAGTCGAGAAAAGCTTTCATCGCATCTACGTCGGCCATAGCCCGGTGATGCACCTCTGAGTAAAAACCAATCCGCGCACAGATTGCCTCCAAACCGTGCTTTGGCCAATCGGGGTACAAGGTACGCGCCAATTTCAGCGTACATAAAACACGTGGCTGGTAGTCGCGGCCATAACGCGCAAAATTAGCGCGTAAAAACCCCGCATCAAAGCGGGCATTATGGGCAACTAAAATGGCACCATCTAAATACGACCACAGGGCTTCCTGCACGTCAGAAAATCGTGGCTTGCCCCGTAACATACCGTTACTTATACCGGTAAGACCTTGGATAAATGAAGGCACCGAACAAAGAGGGTCGATTAAAGACTGCCATTCCAGATCAATATCGCCGCCAACAACGCGAACCGCAGCTTCCATGATGTGATCTTGCTTGGCCTGCCCGCCAGTGGTTTCAAGGTCGACCAAAGCAAACCGAAGATTACCTAACACCGGCCACTCCGCAAAGTGAATGCCCGTGCTTTTACGAGAAATGGAAAAGCCGAGCAAGAAGAAAATATCATATTCATCAACCTAAAATAGACGCGTCTCAAACATGATAAACCACCCGAAGCTCATCGACATAACATAGATAACACACCAGCAACAAATACCCACATAGCTAAAGCTATAATGCCAGCAGCTTTCATCGCCTTATCCAACATTGACATTCACGCCATATAATATACTGTATATACATACAGCAATTACCCGCTAATGTAGTTTGTGCAATGCAATGAAAAGTCACTCTCTTAATCAATTACTCGATGAGCGCAAGCTCTGGCGAGGCCAACAACTCCGCCGTTCAGCGGCGGCTAATGATCGCCTGAGCACAGGGTTTAGCGCCTTAGATAACGCCCTGCACACCGGCGGCTGGCCCCGCAGCGGTTCTACTGAGTTATTGGGGGAATACGGGATTGGTGAGCTGTGGTTTTTACTGCCAGCCCTCCGCGAACATCTGGCAGACCGGCCAATGGCGTGGTTAAACCCACCCTATTTACCCCATGCCCCCGCGTTGGCCGCGCAGGGCTTGGCGGTGGACAAGCAACTTTTGGTCAGACCAAAAACCTTAGCAGATCAGCTTTGGGCCGCAGAAGAGTTGCTGCGCAGCGGCGCGTATAGTGCGGTATTAAGCTGGTTTAATGAACCGAACCTAAATGATAGGCAGCTACGCCGCCTGCACATAGCCGCCCTCGAGGGCCTGTGCTGGCATCTGCATTTTCGCCCCGCAAGCTTGGCCCAGCAGATATCCCCCGCCCCCCTGCGCTTAAATTTGTGCGCCGCACAGCAAGCCCTACAGATTAATATCATTAAACAGCAAGGCGGCCATGCCGGGCAGCAACTGCAATTAGCCCGCCCCGCCGCCCTGTATTTACAGCAAAGTGCCGCCGTGACGTGGCCGGTCTATAACAGCGTATCTGCCGCAAAAGCACAGACCCAGCCCCAAGCCCTGCGCAAAATCAATTTACTCGCCAATACCGCTATATTCGCCAAAGCAACACAGCAAGACAGCACGGTTAGAGTCAGCAAGACTGGCAGCAATGAGCCGCCTCACTAATGCTGTGGTTATGCCTGCGGCTGCCTGCGCTGCCACTCGACGCCCTCGGCGCCAAGTCCTCGGCTGGCATACTGGCACTACGCCATAACAATATTATTGTCATGGCGAATGATGCAGCTCAACAGACGGGAATTGCTGCTGGCATGTCGGTGTCGAGCGCAATGAGTTTATGTAGTACCCTCGAACTTCGTCCTCGCGACTTACAGGCCGAGCAACAGTATTTAGAGAATATTGCGCTCTGGGCTTACCGCTTCAGTGGCGATATCTGCCTTTGTCCGCCCAATGCCGTACTGCTGGAACTCAGTGCATCCTTGCGCTTGTTTAAAAACCTAGCGCGGCTCTACCGCAAATTCATTAGCGCCTTCCGGCGCCGGGGGCTTAGCGTACAACTGGGGATTGCCCACACCCCGCTGGCGGCAGAATTGCTCAGCCACCAAAACATTAGCCCCGCCAAGTTAGTGAATGCCGCAGGCCAGCTTCATCACGACGAATTACATAATGCCCTGCAGGCGCTACCTATCGACCTTTTACCGCTCGCGCTCAAAACCCTAAATACTTTGCGAGAAATGGGCATGCACACGCTCGGCAATATCCAAGACCTACCCCGCGCCGAACTTGAGCGCCGCTTTGGCAAAGACATCACCACCGCGTTGGCTAAATTACAGGGCGAGCAGGCCGATATTCGGCCCAAGTTTGCGCCTCCCGACACGTTTAATAGCCAGCGCCATTTTGACGGCGGCCTGCACAGCAAGCAGCAGCTACGTTTTCCTATTTCGGCCTTACTCAGTGAGTTGGAACACTATCTGCGTCTGCGCCAATGTCTAAATCGCGATTTGCAATGGGAGTTCCACTATTTAGATGGCAGCAAGGAGGCTTGGTCTTTGGACCTGAGCCAGCGCCATTTTGATCGTCGCAGTCTCATTGAATTGGTGATGCTACGCTTAGAACCCCTCAGTTTGCAGGGTGCGGTAGAAACACTAAGCCTGCGCTGCGAGCAATTTATTGGCAACGAGCAACACTGCGAGCAGTTATTTGATGCTGCAAATAGCAATAAACAACAGGAAAAGGCGGCGCAAGTATTAGACAAGCTAAAGCTTAGACTAGGCTCCCAGCGCTGCCATCAATTTTCCTTACAGGACGCCCACCTCCCGGAATTAAACTGGGTACTTCGCGACGCTCACACAGCGACGCAAACGCCTAGCCACAACAAACTACAAGCCCAAGCTACAGCGCCAAACGCCACAAACTTACTTCGGCCAAACTGGCTCTGCCACCCCCCCGAGGCCATTAGCGAAACTGCCGAAGGCTTATTTTGGCAGGGCGAGCTGCATTTATTACAAGGCCCGGAGCGCTTCGACGGCCAGTGGTGGCTGCAGCGTCAAACCCGCGACTACTATATTGCCCGTCACCAACACGGCGCCCTGTGCTGGGTGTTTAAAGACTGTCTGAATCGGCGCTGGTATCTGCACGGTTTTTTCGGTTAACCCTATGCCTAAGATAAAACCTGCACCCGCGTCTTACGCCGAGCTTCACTGTCTGAGCAATTTCAGTTTTTTGCGGGGCGCCTCCCATCCTCAAGAGCTAGTCGCTACCGCCGCTGAACTGGGCTATAGCGCGATTGCGATTACCGACGAATGCTCACTGTCTGGCATAGTGCGGGCTTACCGCGCCAGCAAAGAACACAATATTAAACTCATTTGTGGCGCCGAATTTATACTCGATGAAGGTATTCATCTGGCCTTACTCGCGCCGACACGACAGGCCTATACCGAGCTGTGTTCCCTGATCAGCCGCGCCCGCCTGCACAGCAGCAAAGGCAACTACCAATTAAACTTAAGCGATGTCCGCCGCTATAGTCAACACTGTTTAGCGATTTGGATTAATCCCGATGAAACGGAGAGCCACGCTAGCGAGTTGAAAAAATATTTTAACGATCGGCTCTGGCTCGGCGTTAGCTTTCACGGCCAGCAGCAATCTGAACCCTACTATTTTAAACGCTACCAAATTGCTCGCCACCACGACATTAATATGGTCGCCTGTGGCAATGTGCATATGCACTGCCGCCAGCGTAAGCCCTTACAAGACATACTCAGTGCGATTCGCCTTAATACCTCGGTGCAAGCCCTTGGCAGCCAAGTACAGGCCAATAGCGAACGCTACCTTAAACCACTGTCACTGCTGCAGCGCGACTACCCCCCCGACTTACTCAAAGAAAGCATCGCCGTTGCCGAGCGCTGCACCTTTAGTCTGGCAGAGCTGCGCTACCAGTACCCTAATGAAGTGGTGCCCATGCACAAAAACGCAGGCGAATTTCTGCGGGAGATCACCTTGCATGGCGCCCAGCGGCGCTGGCCAACAGGCATACCGGAACTGGTTAAAAGCCTACTCGAAAAAGAGCTAAGCTTAATTGCCGAATTAAAGTACGAGCATTATTTTTTAACGGTTTACGACATTATTCAGTTTGCCCGCAACCAAGGCATTCTCTGCCAGGGCAGAGGTTCCGCCGCCAATTCTGCAGTGTGTTACTGCTTATTTATTACCGAGGTCGACCCATCCCGAGGGCAGTTATTATTTGAACGTTTTATTTCCCGCGAACGCGACGAACCACCCGACATCGATGTCGATTTTGAACACGAGCGCAGGGAAGAGGTGATTCAATACATTTATAAAAAATACGGCCGTCAACACGCCGCCCTTGCCGCCACCATTATCAGCTACCGGCGACGCAGTGCTGTGCGAGATGTGGGCAAAGCCCTGGGTTTAGACGACTACCTGCTGCAAAAGCTGTCTGGCAATATGGCCTGGTGGGACGATAAAAGCACTTTTATTCAGCGCTTAGAAGAAAGTCAATTCGAGACTAGCAGCCTGCCAGTCCAGCAATTTATGAGTTTGCTCAATGAAATTTTGGGTTTCCCTCGGCATTTATCCCAGCACGTTGGCGGCTTTGTTATTACCCGCGACCCCATCGCCAGTTTGGTACCCATTGAAAACGCGGCCATGCCCGAGCGCACCATTATTCAGTGGGATAAAGAAGACCTAGAAGCGCTAGGCATGATGAAAATTGATGTGCTCGCGCTAGGCATGCTCAGCGCCCTGCGCAAAAGCCTCAGTTATATCAGCGCCGCTGGCGGCAGCGTTCAGCAACTCAGCGATATACCCGCTGAAGACCCCGCCACCTATCAAATGCTCTGCACCGCCGACAGCGTCGGGGTCTTTCAAATTGAATCCCGTGCGCAAATGACCATGTTGCCAAGGCTGCAACCCCGCACTTTTTACGATCTCGTTATTCAAATCGCCATTGTCAGGCCCGGCCCTATTCAAGGCGGTATGGTGCATCCGTTTTTACAGCGACGGCAGGGCTTAGAAAAAGCCGAATATGAAAACGACGCCATTGCCCGAGTATTAAAACGCACCCTCGGCGTGCCGGTTTTTCAAGAGCAGGTTATTCAGCTCGCCATGGTTGCCGCTGGCTTTAGCGGCGGCGAAGCCGACCAACTACGCAGAGCGATGGCGAGCTGGGGTAAAAACGGTGACTTAGTCAAATTCCGCAGCAAGCTAGTCGACGGTATGCGCGAGCGCGGCTATAGCGAAGATTTTGCCGAGCGCCTGTTCAGCCAAATGAAAGGCTTTGGCGCTTATGGTTTTCCCGAGTCCCACTCTGCCAGCTTTGCTTTATTGGCCTACGCCTCGGCGTGGCTTAAGTGCCACTACCCAGCAGCCTTCTATTGCGGCTTATTAAACAGCCAGCCCATGGGCTTTTACTCGCCCTCGCAATTAATACAAGACGCCAGCCGTCACGGCATTGAAGTACGACCCATTTGCATTAATCACAGTGACTGGGATCATCGCCTTGAGGGGGATTCTACCACCCCCGCCCTGCGCCTCGGCCTACGCCTCATTAAAGGTTTACCCAAGCGCAGTGCCGAGCTGCTTTGCCAAATACGGCAGGATGCCTTATTCCACAGCATTGACGATTTTTGCACCCGATTTACCATCGCCAAGCAGTACTGGCAACAACTGGTGCAGGCCGACGCCTTCCACTGTTTTAATTTGCACCGCTATCAAAGCCTGTGGGAAATCAGCGCGTGGCAGGCCCCTGCGCCCCTAGGCAATTTACACCCCGCACAAAATGAGACTCTTCGGCTTAAGCCCCCCGTGGAAACCGAGGAAGTACTCAGCGACTACCGCCATACCGGCCTCAGCCTGCGACGCCATCCCTTGGCATTGCTACGCGCCCACAAGCTGTTTGCAAACTGTGCCCGCGCAGAGGACTTAAAAAATATCAATAACGGCCGGTTTATTCGCATTAGCGGTTTAGTCAGCTGTCGACAGCGACCGGGCAGCGCCTCGGGGGTAATGTTTGTGACACTCGAAGACGAAACCGGCAACAGCAATCTTATTGTGTGGCCAGCGGTACAAGAACACTATAAAAAAGCCTTATTGCAAGACCAAGTGCTGATTGTGAAAGGTTGCGTACAAAAAGCCGCGGCGGGCCATGCTACGCCGGTGATTCATGTCGTGGCGTTCAGTATTGAAAGCCACGATCATCTTATGCGGGTTGACGCTGCGTCACATGATTTTCATTAACGCAGCGTCAAGGGAGGCAGTCAGTTCTATACAACCTCGAACAAGCCCGCCGCCCCCATACCACCACCAACACACATGGTGACGACAACGTACTTCACACCGCGACGTTTACCTTCAATCAGGGCGTGCATGACCATACGCGCACCGCTCATACCGTAGGGGTGACCAATAGAGATTGCGCCACCATTCACGTTCAAGCGGTCATTAGGAATACCCAGCTTGTCGCGGCAGTAAATAACCTGCACGGCAAAAGCTTCGTTGAGTTCCCACAGACCGATGTCGTCCATTTTCAAACCCGCGCGTTTTAACAGCTTGGGAATAGCGAATACGGGGCCAATACCCATTTCATCGGGCTCGCAGCCTGCAACCGCCATACCGCGGTAGATACCCATGGGCTCAATATTGCGCTGGGACGCCAAGGTGCCGTCCATCATCACTACTGCGGCAGCGCCGTCAGAAAGCTGTGAGGCATTGCCGCCAGTAATAAAACCACCCTCGCGCACCGTCTTTAAACCAGCCAAACCTTCTAGGTTGGTCGACGGACGATTGCCCTCGTCTTTGACCAAGGTCACGCTCTCTTCAGAGGTTTCGCCGGTTTCTTTATTCATGACGAGCTTAGAAGCAGTAACAGGCACAATCTCATCGTCAAACTTCCCTGCTTGCTGCGCCGCTGCCGTGCGCTGCTGGGATTGCAGTGCGTACTCATCTTGGGCTTCGCGTGAAATATTGTAGCGCTTGGCAACAATCTCGGCGGTGTCCAGCATGGCCATATAAATATTCGGGGAATGCGCAATGGCCGCAGGGTCGACCAGTTTGTGCATATTCATATGTTCATTTTGAACCAGCGAAATAGACTCGCAGCCGCCCGCAAGCAGCATGGGCGCGCCGTCCATCACAATCTGCTTAGCACCTGTGGCAATGGCCACCAAACCAGATGCACACTGACGGTCTATGGTCATGCCCGAAACCGACGTAGGTAAGCCTGCCGCCATGGCCGCGATACGACCAAAGTTCATGGTCTGGGTGCCCTGCTGCATTGCCGCACCCATAATGCAGTCATCGATCTCATTGGGATCTATGCCTGCACGCTCTACCGCCGCTTTAATGGCAAAAGCCGTTAACGACGGCGACTCCAAATTATTAAACGCGCCGCGATAGGCTCTGCCGATGGGAGTACGTGCTGCGGAAACAATTACTGCATCTTTCATGATATATCCTCAATTAGAAATATTATTTAGCACCCTGCATAAACGCTTGGGCCTTGAGAAGAAATTTTTCAGATTGTTTAAAGCCAGATTCCAACTCAGCCTGATTACTGGTATTACAAATATCATCCCACTGGCTTGCCACCGCTTCGGGGCTACGCTCCTCAGGGCTAAGGTATATACCGTCTGTTTCGAAGATACTTGATTTTGCATAACCACCGCCGCCAGCGCAGAGAATAAAACGGCTCGGCGCGTTGTCATGACAGAGCGTTAAGGCACCTGCCGTTACCGCCTCAGGCACCAACATGGCTAATATTTCGGCAGGCATAATGTCTTCGGTCATTCGTGTTGCCGCCGTTGGCGCCAATGAATTCACATTGATATTGTATTTTGCGCCTTCGATGGCGAGGGTATTCATCAAACCCACCACCGCCATTTTAGCCGCGCCGTAATTGGCTTGACCGAAGTTGCCGTACAAACCACTAGAGGACGTGGTCATCACAATACGGCCATAGGCCTGCTGCTTCATGATTTCCCAAACGGCCTTGGTGCAGTTCACCGAACCCATAACGTGAACATCCATCACCAATTTAAAATCGTCGATGGACATTTTGGAAAAGGATTTGTCGCGCAAAATACCAGCGTTATTAATTAAAATATCAACTCGGCCCCATTTCGCCATGGTCTGTGCCACCATGTCTTCCACTTCGCTAAAAATCGCAACATTCGCACCATGAGAAAATGCCTCACCGCCAGCAGCCTGGATTTCAGCCACCACTCCATCCGCTGCAGCGGAAGACGCACCAACGCCATCGCGGGCACCGCCCAAATCATTGATGACCACTTTGGCGCCACGAGCCGCAAGCTCCAAAGCGTGACTGCGACCAAGGCCATTACCTGCACCAGTAACAATGGCGACTTTACCGTCAAAACGAATACTCATAATTTTCTCCAAATACCTTTAAGGCCTAAAGCCCGTTACGATCAACTTGCCAAATGCTGGGATCAACGACTCAAGCAACCATTTGAATACTAATCCACTCTGCGATTAACGCAGGTTTTTCCTCACCTTCTATTTCTAAAGTAACTTGGGTATTCACCCGAAAGCTACCCGGCTTAGTTTCTTCAATACTCAGAATTTTTGCCTTAGCGCGAATACGGCTATTCACTTTAACGGGCGCAAGAAAACGCACCTTATCAAAACCGGAGTTAATCCCCATATAAAAGCCTTTGATGATGACACTGTACTGTTCAGAAAAATATGACAACAAAGACAAGCTAAGAAAGCCGTGGGCAATGGTCGTACCAAAAGGCGTTTCTTTAGCCCGCACCGGGTCAACGTGAATAAATTGCTGATCCATAGTGCAATCGGCAAATTGATTGATGCGCTCCTGGCTAATACTCAACCACTCAGTGGGTGCTGGTTCAAAACCAACATAATCTTGAACTGCTTGTTTATCTATTAATGTCGTCACAGTACTCTCCTTTTAAAACCAGTTATTATTCATTTCATAAAAAGTAGCGTCGAGGTCGAGCAGGTTTTTCGACCAAACCTCAATTAATGGCAATTCAAAATTAAAGAAGTATTTCATCGCCTGCAGCTTACCCAAATAAAACTGCTGATCCGTTTCATGGGGCTTCGCCGCCATACCCTTTTGCGCGACAAGTCCCTGACGTAACCACAACCAAGCAATAACAACATGACCGAAAACTTCGAGGTATTTCACCGAATTCGCCATCACCAAATCGATAGGTTTCGCCATCATCGCGCCAAGCAAATGTTCAGTGGTCGTCTCTAAGGTGACGATCGCAGCGGCAAGACGCTCAGCGACAGGTGCTAAATCCCCTTTCCTTGCCTCGTCAATCGTAGTTTGCATAAGCGCCAAAAAGGCCCGATAGCCAGCCATATTATTCATTGGCAGCTTGCGGCCAAGTAAATCCAAGGACTGAATACCTGTTGTGCCCTCGTGAATAGGGTTCAAGCGGTTGTCACGGTAGAACATTTCAACGGGATGTTCATTGATATAGCCATGGCCACCCAACACCTGAATAGCGAGATCATTGGCTTTAGGGCCGTATTCCGAGGGCCAGGTTTTAATAATGGGGGTGAGGAAATCAAGCAAAGTATGCGCAGCGTGGCGCGCTTCTTCGGTCTGCTCAGTGTCTTTATCATCGGCCAATTGCGCGCCAAACATACACAGCGCGAAAGCGCCCTCGGCATAAGCTTTCTGGGCCAACAACATGCGCCTCACATCGGCGTGTTCAATAATACTCACCGGCGCAGAGCTGGGGTCTTTGCACGAGGGCAACCGCCCCTGAGGCCGCTCACGGGCATAATCTAGCGAATACTGGTAGCCAGTCAGGGCTAAGCACGCCGCCCCGGTTCCCACCATAACTCGCGCCTCATTCATCATGTGGAACATATACGTTAAACCACGATTTTCTTCACCGACCAAATAGCCCACTGCGCCCTCATTCTCGCCGAAGCTCAAGGCCGTTGAGGTTTGGCCGCGACCGCCCATTTTGTGGAACAGGCCCGCTAGCGCAACATCATTGCGCTCGCCAAGAGAGCCGTCGGCATTCACCAGAATCTTAGGCACAATAAATAGAGATATTCCCTTCACCCCCGCTGGCGCGCCCTTAATACGGGCCAACACCAAGTGCACAATATTCTCATTCAGCTCATGCTCACCACCGGAAATAAATATTTTGCTGCCGCGAATGCGGTAAGTACCGTCGTCGGCGGGTACTGCCGTCGTTGTTAAATCGGCCAGCCCCGAGCCCGCACCCGGCTCGGTCATTGCCATGGTGCCAGCAAAGCGACCAATACGAATCGGCTTCACCCAGGTTTCAATTTGCTCTGCACTACCGTGATTTTCAATTAGGTTGGCATTAGCATTACTCAAGGCCAAATAACCCGTCGTGGTGCTTGCCGCAGCGGTCAAGTAGGCATTAGCAGCGCTGGCGACTAACGGCGGCAATTGCATACCGCCTAGTTCAAAATCAGCCGTCGACGACACAAAACCCGCCTGAGTAGCCGCATCTACCGCGACTTTAATCTCCGGTATCATGTGCACGTTCTTGCCATCAAACATCGGTTGCTGCTCATCCACTTTCTTGCGAATGGGCACAAAATACTTCTCAGCAATCGACTGCGCGGTATCAATTGCCGCATTAAAGGTCTCTACTGAGTGATCTGCGTAGCGGGGACGCTTTATTAAAGATTCGGCGTCAAATAGCTCATAAAGCATAAATTGAAGATCGCGTGCGCAGAGAATAGGAGCAGCCATATCGCCTCACCTTATTATTGAGTAAAGATCGCAGTGTGGCAGCAAGCCAACATCTATACCATGACATCACATGTCTAGACGAAATTAGCTTCAATCACCGCTAGCCCACCATAGCCGAATACTAATACTCACATCAAAAAGTGTGCTTTAATACTATTTCGCATACGTACCAAAGTAAGCACAATCATTCCAATAAAGATGAGTCAAAAGCATGAGCAATTTAATCAAACCCTTTAACGTCGCCATACCGCAAGCCCAGCTCGACGACCTTAAAGCTCGCCTAGCCAATACCCGCTGGCCAAACGAAGAGCCCGTCGACGACTGGAGTCAAGGTGCGCCCTTAAATGCCGTAAAATCATTGTGCGAATACTGGCAAAATGACTACGACTGGCGCCGCTGCGAACGCGAAATAAACGCTCACCCCCAGTTCACTACTGAAATCGACGGACTAGAAATACACTTTTTACACATTCGCTCGCCCCACGAAAATGCCCTGCCCATGATCATGACCCACGGCTGGCCAGGCTCAATACTTGAATTTATGAAGGTCATTGAACCCCTGAGTAATCCCACCGCCCACGGCGGCAAGGCAGAAGATGCCTTCCATTTAGTTATTCCCTCCCTGCCCGGCTATGGCTTCTCAGGCAAACCCACAAGCACCGGCTGGGGACTCGAACGCATCGCCAAAGCCTGGATCACCCTCATGGCTCGTCTAGACTATTCAGAATTTGTCGCCCAAGGCGGCGACTGGGGCTCCGGCGTCACCAGCGCCATTGGTCATATCCATCCACCGCAATGTCGCGCAATTCATATTAATATGGCCCTAGCACACCCCACCGAAGACGACATGGCGTCACTCAGCGAACGCGACCAAAAGGCCTTAGCCGACATCAAACACTATTTTGACTCAGACTCCGGCTACGCCATGATCCAAAAATCACGGCCGCAATCCATGGGCTACGGCTTGGCCGACTCGCCCGCCGCGCAAGCAGCCTGGATATACGAAAAATTCCATGGTTGGACCGATAACAACGGCCGCCCAGAAGATGCCCTCACCGTCGACCAAATGTTAGACGACATTAGTATTTACTGGCTCACTAACAGCGGCGCCTCATCAGCCCGCCTATACTGGGAAAGTTTTCATAGCATCTTTGCAGAACCCTTGACCATCCCCTGCGGCGTCTCTATTTTTCCCAAAGAACTATTCAGACCCGCGCGAAAATGGGCCGAACGAATTTACCAAAACCTGATTCACTGGAACGAATTAGATAAAGGCGGTCACTTTGCCGCTTTCGAACAACCAGAAATTTTTATAAATGAAGTGCGAAGCTGCTTTGCTAAAGTTCGTTAGGCAATCGTGCGGACTCTTTTAGCGATCTGTTGACCTTCTCCCGAACATTTCATAATAGTCGGACCCGTGGTGGGCGCGACATAAGGGGTCGCAGTCTGCGGATTATTCGGGCTGCTTCAATCCACGCGCCCGTGATGGGCGCGACCTGCATAACCCATGTGTAACGCGCATGAATGGAGCGTTTCAATCCACGCGCCCGTGATGGGCGCGACAATAAGCGCCCAATGACCAGCATTAGACCACTCCGTTTCAATCCACGCGCCCGTGATGGGCGCGACCTATAAAGGCGCAAAGTCGGAACTATTTCACGTAGTTTCAATCCACGCGCCCGTGATGGGCGCGACGTTTATCATCTGTTCCTAAGTCTTCACCTAACGTGTTTCAATCCACGCGCCCGTGATGGGCGCGACACTTTGCCGTCGTTGTCCTTCTCGGTTGAGACAGGTTTCAATCCACGCGCCCGTGATGGGCGCGACGAGCGACACACGCGGAACCCCTTAAATGGAAAAAGTTTCAATCCACGCGCCCGTGATGGGCGCGACGCCAGCAAGATGCTCAATTTCAGATAGATAATCAGTTTCAATCCACGCGCCCGTGATGGGCGCGACCGGGGGCGCTGATATGGCTAATGATTCGGATTTGTTTCAATCCACGCGCCCGTGATGGGCGCGACCTATTCGATGCCTTAACGATTATATTTAGTGCATTGTTTCAATCCACGCGCCCGTGATGGGCGCGACCGGCTATTACTGTCATCCACCCCGCGAGGGGATTGTTTCAATCCACGCGCCCGTGATGGGCGCGACGTTAAACCCTCCCCCCTCCTTCCATGCAATGGAAGTTTCAATCCACGCGCCCGTGATGGGCGCGACCATCTACGCCAACGCTACAGGTCAGCGCGAGCTAGTTTCAATCCACGCGCCCGTGATGGGCGCGACCTACGAGCAACACAAAGACCTACCGAATTAAACGTTTCAATCCACGCGCCCGTGATGGGCGCGACCAGCTCATGGCTTGCGTCGTCATAACCAAGATCGGTTTCAATCCACGCGCCCGTGATGGGCGCGACGCCTGATGCGCCGCCGCCTCCAGCGCCGCCTAATGTTTCAATCCACGCGCCCGTGATGGGCGCGACTAGCGTCCTCTGTCCAACGGTCATAGGTTACAGTGTTTCAATCCACGCGCCCGTGATGGGCGCGACGATGAAGCGGTCACGGCGCAGCTCAGCACGAATGGTTTCAATCCACGCGCCCGTGATGGGCGCGACCAGCGCCATGCTGACAAGGTTGAAGCAATTGCCGGTTTCAATCCACGCGCCCGTGATGGGCGCGACGCGAGAGTCAGACTGACTAGCGGCGTTAGAGCGTGTTTCAATCCACGCGCCCGTGATGGGCGCGACGGCCGAGCGGCCACCCCTAATATTTTACCTTTAGCGTTTCAATCCACGCGCCCGTGATGGGCGCGACTCGATTCTGGACACTTTAAAAGCGCTAGCAGGGGGTTTCAATCCACGCGCCCGTGATGGGCGCGACTTAAAGGGGTCACAAAAGTGGATGGCCCAATAGTGTTTCAATCCACGCGCCCGTGATGGGCGCGACGGTGGCGTTAAATTAGAGTTCCGCTCAATCGACAGTTTCAATCCACGCGCCCGTGATGGGCGCGACCCAGTCTGATTGGGCGCTGTGTACCGATGTTATGGTTTCAATCCACGCGCCCGTGATGGGCGCGACCACAAGGCAAGTATTACTACGTCGAGCCAACAGGGTTTCAATCCACGCGCCCGTGATGGGCGCGACCCACAACAATTAGCCGCGACGGTTATATCGGCATGTTTCAATCCACGCGCCCGTGATGGGCGCGACTCTCGGCTGAGGTAATCCCACTATCGGCAACGCCGGTTTCAATCCACGCGCCCGTGATGGGCGCGACGGCAATTCCCCCAAACTATCCTCAAGGTATTGCAGTTTCAATCCACGCGCCCGTGATGGGCGCGACTTTGTATTAAAGGCAAGCGCGACGTTATAACCTGTTTCAATCCACGCGCCCGTGATGGGCGCGACATAAAAATCTGTATTGTATGCCTCATTAAACGCGTTTCAATCCACGCGCCCGTGATGGGCGCGACGCGTCACGGTCACCCTTATTAACGTCCCAAGATGTTTCAATCCACGCGCCCGTGATGGGCGCGACCTCTCGGCTGCTGGGCTACGGCGTTGAAGAAATGGTTTCAATCCACGCGCCCGTGATGGGCGCGACCTTGCAAAGTGATATTTTTCATATTGTTAAACCTTGTTTCAATCCACGCGCCCGTGATGGGCGCGACGTCAGCAGTAAAGCGGCGCTAACCGACCAACAGGTTTCAATCCACGCGCCCGTGATGGGCGCGACAGGATTTCCAGTGCAATGCGATCACTGGCAAGCAGTTTCAATCCACGCGCCCGTGATGGGCGCGACCTGATTACCAAGACAGCAATTTTGCGGTCTCTTTGTTTCAATCCACGCGCCCGTGATGGGCGCGACAGCCTGTCCGCTTGTTTGGTGTACTCGTAAAATTGTTTCAATCCACGCGCCCGTGATGGGCGCGACTCGACCTGTTAACGGCTTCGCATGAGATTAACAAGTTTCAATCCACGCGCCCGTGATGGGCGCGACGGCGTGGAACCGTTCTTATGGATGGCGAGGTGTTGTTTCAATCCACGCGCCCGTGATGGGCGCGACGCTGGCGGCACCAGCAACGACAGACATAACCATTGTTTCAATCCACGCGCCCGTGATGGGCGCGACAATACCATCGGGTTGCGTGCGGCCTTGTATCTTTGTTTCAATCCACGCGCCCGTGATGGGCGCGACGCACTGGCATGGAAACCACCTCGCTAGATGCGAAGTTTCAATCCACGCGCCCGTGATGGGCGCGACTCGATTTTACTGAAAGGCCGGTTGATGGAAATCAGTTTCAATCCACGCGCCCGTGATGGGCGCGACCTGACTTTATGGTCCAGCGTTACCGATCAAAGTGGTTTCAATCCACGCGCCCGTGATGGGCGCGACTTGAAGTGCTTGATGTTAATAAAGGCCCATACAAAGTTTCAATCCACGCGCCCGTGATGGGCGCGACGCAATCCGCACCAGTTTTAGAGCTTGGCCCAACGTTTCAATCCACGCGCCCGTGATGGGCGCGACGCAGATAGACAGTCCAGCCGAGCATTACTATTACGTTTCAATCCACGCGCCCGTGATGGGCGCGACCATAACATCGGGTTTCGTGCGGCCTTGTACCTTTGTTTCAATCCACGCGCCCGTGATGGGCGCGACGGTCAGTGTCTCAAATAACCCCTCGCCCACTTTTTGTTTCAATCCACGCGCCCGTGATGGGCGCGACCCGCCGCCTAGCATTGCAGCGGTGTCTCTTGCGTTGTTTCAATCCACGCGCCCGTGATGGGCGCGACCAAGTGCGGCGGGGGCTGCAAGTGCTGTCGCTAGTTTCAATCCACGCGCCCGTGATGGGCGCGACCGGGCTATGCCGATGTTCTGTCGGACAATTACGGGTTTCAATCCACGCGCCCGTGATGGGCGCGACATGACGTGGATCTGATGCACGAAATATTGAAAGAGTTTCAATCCACGCGCCCGTGATGGGCGCGACTTTATCAGCACTTTGGCTTCTGGGGGTTTATCTGGTTTCAATCCACGCGCCCGTGATGGGCGCGACATAATGTCACTACAAGAGGCAGCCGACACAGAGCGTTTCAATCCACGCGCCCGTGATGGGCGCGACTTGTGCAGCGGCGTTTCACCTCGCTAGTCAAATCAAGTTTCAATCCACGCGCCCGTGATGGGCGCGACCCAGCGACCTGCTCGACGACTACTACAGTAAACTCGTTTCAATCCACGCGCCCGTGATGGGCGCGACCAACGCTTGGCACGGTGGCCAATAATCTTAATATTGTTTCAATCCACGCGCCCGTGATGGGCGCGACGCATTAGAGTATACGACGATGCCGACGTACTGCTGGTTTCAATCCACGCGCCCGTGATGGGCGCGACCAATGTAGTCTAAGTTGTTAAATAACCGGAAGAAAGTACATTCCTTCCGCTAACCTAATTTAAAAAACCAAATACTGCCGTATGAAAATCATGTTTTTCAACAATTTCATTACGAATCAAAGTGATAGTAATTCGCTAACCGAACTGAAAATCGATGTGCACTGGGGGTTAGCGATTTATAAAATGAGTGCGTCGCGAAGTGGATCGTCTGTATGCTTAGCCCCAATATGCTCAACTCTTTGCCGACCTTTTTTCCCTAAAAAATAGAAGCGAAGGCTGTCTTCTTCGGGGTCAAAAATATCTAGCAGCGATTCTTTTAATGTCACAAAATGCGCGGGTTCGACTTCGCATTCAAACACGGAGTTTTGCACTCGCACACCGTAATCTAGGCAAGTTTTGGCTATTCTCCTAAGCCGTCGCTGGCCACCTTCACTTACCACGCTCACGTCATAAGTAACTAACACCAGCATAATAAGCTCCTTATTTCACTATGTAGGGTGTGTAAAATTCCGTGTCACCTCGTATGTGGCGAGCAAGCAGCATTGCTTGGCAATGAGGCAATAAGCCAATTGGCACTTGTTCTTGTAAATACGGGTGCATGACTTCAACTTGTTTACGCTCTTGATACGCTACAAGCAACGCCTTTCGAGCATCATCGCTTAGACGCACTGCACCGCTAGCCTCGTGAACAAAGTCCTTTAGTTGTATTTGTCGGCGATTGATTAGCGTTAACACAAAACGATCGGCCCAAGGCGCTCTGAACTCTTCAAGTAAATCTAAGGCAAGGCTAAGTCGGCCAGGCCGGTCTTGGTGTAGGTAACCAACGTAAGGATCTAGGCCTACACCTTGTAAAGCAGACGCACATTCTTGGGTAATTAGTGAGTAAACAAAAGACAACAGTGCGTTTACAGGATCCGTAGGCGGCCTGCGAACACGCCCACCAAATACAAATCCATTTTCTCGAATCAATTCATTAAATATTGAGAAATAGGTTGCGGCAGCATCCCCTTCCATGCCCATCGCTTCGGCAACGGTTTTAGCGTGTTTTACGCGGCGCAAACTATTTGCCAATTTATCGGCTGCTTGAGTGAGCATTGGATTATCGCCATGATTCCTCAGTTCACGCATCAGCACAGAGCGCCCGTTGGCAATTTTAGCGGCTACCATTAATCGCGCTATTGAAACGGAACGATTTTCATCATCGGCCCAACGATACTGAGCGCGCCTGAGCAAGACATTACCCGTCTGTTTACCCTGAACCCGCGCTAAAAATCGGCCATATTCGGTGTAAAATGCCAAGCCAATACCTTGTTCACCGCAATAGCCCATTAAAAATGGTGAGACGGATATTTGGCCAAAACATAAAATATTGCCGATAGTCAGCGATGGAAATTGACCCAGCTTTTGATCGCCATTTTTTATAACAATCGTTTCGCGATCTTTATGCAAATAACTTTCTTGTCGGGTGATATACAGGGTATTCAGTAGTTTCTTCATTCGCCGAATAACTCCTTGATATAACCCGCGGAATGATCCTTGCGAAACGTCTCCGGCTCACAGATATCCATAAGTGAGCAAGCCCGACAACGGCGCGTGTTTGCTGTTGGTTCCGGCGTGATGCCACTGGCCAAAATAAGGTGGGCATGCTCAATTGCCGCAATGGTCGTGTGCCTTAACGCCTCGTCAATATCTACTTGCTCGCGGCGACGCACTTCCCAATACCAAAGTGCACCTTCGCTAACTTTACAATTTCGCATTTCCTCTAGGCATAAGGTTTGGGCACAGAGCTGAATACGATCCCAGTCTTCGAGTTTGGATTTTCCACGCTTATATTCCACAGGAAAAAACAACACCGGATCGCCAGCAATAACTTCCAGCAAATCCATTTTCCCCTTAATACGATAGTGCTCCGACTCGATCATCACCCCACGTTCATAGCGCGTACCTCGGCGCTGCTCTGCAAATCCAGAATCTACCCGCTCGTGCAGCACTTTGCCTTCGGCCGTAAAGCGATTTTCTGCCCATGCTTGCTCTACATGAATTAAAGCAAACTGCCGTGGGCAGAAAGCGTAATGCTGAAGAGCCGAGATGGCGAGGTAGTTGTCCATGGCGTGTCAAGAATCACAGATTCCTTTCATTCTCCTTTTGATGCCAAACCCGCAAAATATATAAAGCATTCTGATAACAAGCATATCGCAGGCAGTAATGAGCTGAGAAAAAATCGCGGACATCGCCCCATTCCTTGGAGTTATTTACCCTTACACCAATTTCTGGAAAACCCACCAAGCGCTCTGCGGCGTTATAAATCTCACCAACGAGGCCATCGACTTGAATGGCACCTACTTGTGCCAAGAAATCTCGAATTGTTTCAATATCGTCTAACGCTTCATCCATGAAGATCAGATTCATTATTTTGGTCTCGGTAACTCGTCGTCAGTACCCCAGCACTTCATCCACTCAAACACTTTTTCAGCAGGAATGCCCTTCCCAGCCTTCATCGACTCTAAGGCTGGCAAGGTATCATTCCAGCGCTGCTCTGCTAGGGCTTGCTGAGCAATAAACTCTTTAAGCGCCTGATTAATAAGATAGTTCTTACTTCGATCAAGCTTTTTACAAAGAACCTCTAAAGGCTCCTCCAATTCTGTTTGCAAACGTATGCTGGTCACAGCCATAGCAATATCCTCCAAGAGTAGCTATATGTAGCCAAGTGTAATACACCCAGCTACATAGTCTAGTCCATTATCGGAGAGAACAATCCACTCGTCCTATGGCGACACAATGCTACTTAAGCCCCCTAAAACCCATCAATTTCGTCTGGAATTAGGCCACTAAGTGATTCTAGAGAGTAGCTTCCATCAGGTTTAACAGTTATAGAACCGTGGACCTTCGCCGACGAATACTGCCCAGACTTACTATTGTGCTGCCACCAAATTACCTTTTTAACGGCCATACTGCCTTCGGGCCGCGCAGACGAGGCATCACCTTCAAATAACTTTGGCAACACCGCTTTAATGGCCTGAGCATCTTCATCCGAGAAGCCGGTACGCTCAGCCAATTGCGGGGTCATCGCGCCGTAGGCGACATATACGGCCGAATCGACTCGATGTTTCATTCCCATGGTATCGGAGGCCTTTTTACTGCCGTCCCCTTCACCACTCACACTTTTGGTGATTTGGGTGCTGGTAACACTAACGGGCTCAACGGAAAAGGCAGACTGAATAGTCACCGGCCCCCGAATAGCCACCGAAACGCCGTCTTTTCCGTCGCCTTTATAAGCAAACAGCTGACCAAAAGCGCGCACGTCAAACCACTTGGCACAAGCCAGTTTTGCGGTTTCATCGGGGCTATTTTTCTTGGCGTTGAAGGCTTCTTTTCCTAAGCCAAATTCATCCGAGTACGCACGATTCTGGAGGCTAGCCATGCCATCGGTTTTCTTTTCATCAGATTGCACAAAAATGCTTAGCCCTTCGGTTTGCAGTCGATCACGAATTTTCCGTTTTAAGCAAACATCGGTTATTTCACCAAAGCCTTCATAATCAAGCCGCGGGCGATTGCCATTTAGCGGATCACCATTGGGGTTTGCATTTTTAACACTAAAAATTACGGCAAAATCTATTTTACTGTTCAGGCTCATGTCCTTATTCCTCTGTGGTAGTAGCGGTCGTTTCAATTTGGGTTTCGGGCTTATGATTCAAGGCAAGACGCTGACAGTGAAAGCCCAACAAAAATTCACCTGACAGCGCTTTGCCATCAACAAATTCATCGCGATCAAACATTGCCATTACTGCGTCTATTTCTTTATTAATATTGATCAAAAAGCCAGGCCGCGAAGTTTTCATTTGACGCATATACGGGTCTAATTGCTTGTATATAGTCAACCACGTTTCATATGGTCGGCTCGAAAAACGCTGCATTAAGCGGTTCGCCGTAGTCGGTCGATTTACCGAGGCAGCACGCAATGCAACCTCCTCTAATCGCTCAGCCAAAGCAAGCAGCCGTCCATAGAGATAATCTCTGGATGTAATTGTGGTATCTAAAGCCATGGCAAATTCCTTTTGTTGCTCGATGCGAGGATGACGAAGGTAATAACCGCGATATAAAGAACAGGCAACACCCAATGACTTTTCCCACGCCCAATGTTCTTGGCCATTTGGATTACTGGCCTGCTGCACACTGCGCTGAACTAAATCAATTGGAATACTGCGCCCTTCCAAAATGCACGGGATTATCCGCTGGTAAAAATTCTTCTTAAGGCTGTCATTGCCTTTAATAATATCGCCGTAAACCGCATTCAAAATGGTATATGGCGACGGCGCACTGCAGCGCCACGTTACCTTTGAATTTGTTTTAGCTTTTGGCTTGCCGTCTGCTTCAGGTACTTCGCTTACCATGCGTTGAGGCCATGCAAAGTCGATATGCCACTGGCTTAGCGTATTTATATATTCCTGCGGTAGTGTTTCGCGGTAATAAACAACGCCCATTCGTCCTGGTGTCGCAGAATCAATTGCCATAATAGAAATACGATCATTGACGGCTAAATCAGCGCGATAGCCATTCATATAGCGGCTTAGCTTGGCAGCATAGCTCTGCCCCAAATCAATAGTATGATCGACATCAGCGTCTATGGCAGACTCACCACTAGGCAGCGGTTCGACCTTGTCGTAATTGTCGAAATCATAATCGGCCGTCGCAACCATCGGATCAGGAATTTCCTTGCCAGACACTGCCCACGCCACGATTACCTGATCACCATTACGAAAGGATTGCCTCGGTCTGTTAATCAACCAGCGCAGCGCATTATGTGCTTTCTGGCTAGTAACCGAGCCAATCGCCGCAGACTGCAAACCCATTTGTTTTATTGACTTATCGTTATCCGTAAAACGGCCCTTAAAGGTGAATCCGCTCATATCATTTGAAGAAATAAGTTTCGCTTTATCGCCGGAGTGCCGAAGCTTTGCGGGGTGGCTGAGTGCAATGGGTTGAATGCTACCCGACACAAAACATAGCGCCGTTAAATCGGAATTTCTGCTATCAAAAGCGATCCACTGGCGCTGTAATTCAGTGTCTTTCCACGTCTCGGGGCATTCAATACCATCTGCCTCAACCGTCCAGCAGACCAGCGCATTACCTTGGTCGAGCTTGCCAGCTTCTTTTGGTAAGACTTTAAATAGCAATGGCGCCTCACCAGCGCTGTCCGGCCACGAGGTCAATAACTGCCCAGCGTCATCTACACAGGTGATTTGGGCCTTCGTTAAATCGCTAATAACTGCGCCTTTAGACACGTAAGCAAGCACCGCGCAGGCACTTGGGTTAGAAAAATCTGAGTTACACCAATCTGTAAGCTGCGCACGAAAGCCATCGAAATAAGCTTTTTTCAACCCACCATGTGACGCGTAATCTCCGGCTAAATACTGCAGTTTATCCGCCAACGAATGTGGCGCTTCGCCGGCACCTCTACCCGCAGACTTTTCAGTGGCAGGCAGGACAATTTGCGTTTTCTCTAAAACCTTCGCGCGTTTGAAGTTGCCATGACCGTCAATCACAATATTAATGTGGGTATTCTGTACGGTGTGGCAAATCGGAATCGGCTTTAAATCTT
>Ga0207890_1000084_pt1 | contig 58095 bp, 57 predicted proteins | sample LinPmetageLP48_FD_184059 | JGI IMG/M metagenome (GOLD analysis project Ga0207890, IMG submission 184059) | Marine viral communities from the Pacific Ocean - LP-48 (SPAdes) | ecosystem: Environmental > Aquatic > Marine > Oceanic | place: Pacific Ocean | collected 2011-06-13 | reverse complement strand
AACATGCATACCGCTGGCGGCAACTGCTGCTCCACCTCGGTTAAGCCCATCAGTTCGGCCACAGCCTGGCTATGCCGCGCTAAAGGACTTGTTTTAGCTGGAAATACTAAGTCAATTGCGCCAGGACTCATCTCCTCGAAGCCCACCGCAATTGCACATTCAACCGTGCCCCCCTCAACAGCTTGAACAGCCAGTGCGAAGGCGCTTGAACCACTCGCGCAATTATTATTGACGTTATAGATCGGTATGCCTGTTATACCCACCCTATACAGCGCTGCTTGACCACTGCAAGAGTCGCCATAAACGTAACCGGCGTACGCCTGCTCCACGAGCTTATAGTCGATCCCAGCATCAAAAAGGGCGTTGCCAACTGCCTTCGCGCCCATAACATCATAGCTTTCACTCTGCCCCGGCTTTTTAAAAGGCACCATTCCAACACCAGCGACTATTACTTTATTTTTCATTCAGCGAATCCCATAGTCATGTCATTAGCGTTTACTTAGGGTGGATTCTATTCAATACCGTAGGCCATACAACCACCTATAGCGGGGGGGGGGGGTAGTGGAATTTAATCGATAGTTCGTACCCTAAAGGGGAGGCACCCCCAGCCGCAAAAGGCTGGAACGCTGTAGAAACGCGTCAAAATCAACAAGTACTTGGCCTTATTGACACTCCTCACTTGTAATGCCTAAATGGTGGAAGATTTTTTGCCTTCATAAAATCAACACTCAAAGGCTTTGTCATGTCAGGCTCACTCTCGACGTTCTGGGTATATCTACAGGAGATATTGGAAAATGCAATCCCACCCGAAAGCCCAGTACGCAATGAATTAAATGAACTAATCCAAAGCTTCGCGAAGAATCCCATTGCCGAACAGCACGAGCAAGCGCGCCGTCTTTTCGAAATTATGGCCGAGGTGCCGCTGGGCCATGAACTCGCATTCCAATCTGGCGCGCAAATTCCGCTAACTGCCTACGCACCGCTCGCAATACCCATGAAGTTTGCACCAACGCTCGCCGACAGCCTGCACTTTCTTGCTCGTTATGTGAAACTTCAGGCGCCACTCATTACGTGCGATTTCACTCAGGATGAACACTTCGGCTATATGACGCTAGATTTCAGATTACCCATGTCTGAAACAACGGAAATATATGTCACCGCCGCCGCATTTTCAGCACTTAGCGCCGAGCTCTCATTAGTGACCGGTTCCACCCATAATTTCCACGGTATCAGACTACGAAATGGCACAAACACCTACCTAACGATGTATAAAAAGTTCTTCGGCGTCACACCTGACATCAATTTAAGTGCAAATACCGCAGTGATTCCAAGGAAAGTGCTAGAGGCAGCAAACCCCTTCGCTGACCGCGCCTCATTTAAACGCTATGGCGAAGAGTATGAGCAACAACTAAAAGACAGCAGAATCAGCGGTCAGCTTTCTGAAAAAATCAGCGGTATATTAACTTCGCAGATCTCGCAACCACCTAATATGCAAGATTTGGCGGTACAACTAAATATCTCCAATCGTCAGTTACGATTTGCGCTAACCAAAGAAGGTACCAGCTATCGCGAACTATTAATGCGGTGTCGAGTTGAGTATTGCCGCACTCAGCTACGAAATCCAAGAATGAACATATCCCAGCTTGCCCAGAAGCTGGGATATAACGACATAACCGCCTTCAATCATGGATTTAAGCGATGGACAGGAAAAAGCCCTACTGAATTCCAACGAGAGCTGTTATCCAAATAGGCAGTTCACAGCGACAACGTCGGAATACCACTTGCGAACTATGACATGACTAACAAATTCATTTGTCACACTGACCAAAAGAATGTCAAATAGCGACATTCCACTCCCCCCCCTCCGGCCTTTAATCTATCTGTAATAGGAAAATTCACGATCTTACAGCTATGTAGAATAAAATTGGGGAAAATTATGAGCAACAATGCTATTACATTAGACAATCTAAATCCTGAGCAAACTATCTCACAAACACCCTTCGACATACCGGTACGCCGGGATTTAGAGTGGGATTTCTCGCAAGTAGAGCGGCAGTTTGTAGAGGGTGACATTTTCCTAAGCTACCTCTATGCAGCCTTCTCCTGCGGCGCCACGCCCATAGAAAGTTTTTTTATAAAATCACTTAAACCCACGCTAGACAGCATTGTTGGGGATGACAAATTAAAACGTGACGTTGACGCAATGATCAAGCAGGAAGCATTGCACTCCTCTACTCACCGAAAATTCAATAATCGTTTAAAAGAACTTGGCTACGATATTGACGGCGCAACCCAATATTTTGACAAAAAGTTAAAACAAATGGTGGCTGGATTTACTCCTATCGATCAACTCGGTTTCGTTTCTGCAGCAGAGCACGGTCTGTACTCTTTCGCGATGATTCTACTGAATGACCGCGCAATGCAAGAGCAAATCCACCCACAAGCAAGGCGTCTATTTGTGTGGCATTTTATGGAAGAGGCCGAACACGGCGCGGTTAGTCATGACCAATATCGCTACTTTATGGGAAATGCCTACAGCCACCGTATGAAGACGGCACTGCGCGCCTCTCAGCACGTATTCAATCTTGTTGACGGTGCCTTAGACATATTTGCGCAGGGCTTTGGGCATTCCCGCTCCGTCAAGAATCGCATAGCACTGCTAAAGTACCAGTGGGCCACACCTGGTATATATCGCCAGATGGCGGTTAGAATGGCTGAATATATGTCCCCTAGCTACGAACTAACCTTCGGGCACGAGAACACTAGCCTCATTCAGAAATATGAACAGGAAATATACGCGCCGCAAAAGGCCCTTGTTTAAAAAGAGGTTACTTAACTTGTGCTACTGTCTGGTAAAGCCGGTAGCGCAATTCCCCAGTACAAACAGAATAATAGAGAGCATGACTATGAAAGTTCAAGAAGGGTACAAATATTCGAGCAAACCCCGTGGATTTTTTAGAGCACTGCTGGCCACTTGGCGTGTACTCAAGGATCCAGAAGATCTGGAAGCGAATGTAGATGAAGCAGCCATTGTTGAAATCTATTTCAATCGCTCAAAGTTTGGCAAAAAAATCGCTCGATGGGATCTCTTAGCCCAGGAACTAGTAGAAGCTCATCCTGAAGTTTTAGAGGCAATGAAAAGCCGGCGCAGACTAAAACGTATTGATCTGCAGCAGCTGGCAGCCATGCCTGTGGGCAGTTTTGGTCATACCTTTGCAAGTTTATCTCTCGACCGCGGCATCGATCCAAATATCGTCGAACCAATACCCGGCGATACTGATGGCGACTGGTTAATGGCCCATCTCTATGAAACTCATGACTTTTGGCACGTACTCACTGGCCATTATTTCAATATGGATGGAGAGTATGGCGTATCGGGCTTTTACATGGCCCAAATGCCAAAGTTCTCATTCTTTGCCTTTTTCTTATCTCTGCTAACTTTGCAACATGTTTGGAAGAAACGCGACAGCTTGGGTGATATCGTGCGTGCTTTTTGCAAGGGCTACGATATTGGTAGCAAAGCGAAATGCGTGGTCGGCCTAGACTGGGAAAATATATACCACCGCGACCTCAATGAATTGCGCGAAGAGCTTGGAATTATCGAAGCAGGAACACTACCTGCCGAACTCAAACTTGCCGCATAAATCGATTATGATCCATCTACACGCTAGCAGATGGATCATTTAAAAAACTATGAATCCACCAAATATTGCCAACAGCATCCACCGCTATCTTTCATTAAGAAAGCATCAAGATAAAAATTTTAAACGCCATACCGACGCAATCGAAAAATGGCGAATGCAATATATGGAATATTGCTATAAACCGTTAATGTCTGATCCTTCGTACAACTTACTCTTACAATACTACTTCGAAAAAATTTATTCTGGCATTGATCTATCTGAGCTTGGTGAAGCAAAGATGGCACTGAAGTTTATCAATAGGGTATTTACCGGAACAGACATGTTACACGCAGCACTGGAGTTCAATGCAATAACCGGCGAAATAAACCAAGCACTAGCGGAATATATTTTTGAAGAAGAAAATACCGAGACACTCACCGAAGAGCTTTATTCAGAAGCATGCCACAAGTTACAAATCGTAGCAAAGCTAGATCAAAAAATTAACTGTTTCGAAGACTTTGCCAAAGACCTAAATTCAACGCTCTCGAACAAAGTAATCTATACGTCTATAAAGATCGCGCGACTACCCGCCAAATTAGCTGGTTGCAGTAATTTATATCGTTTGGTTTCTGACGGATTTGAAACCTTAAGAAAAATAGACAATCCAGAGAAAATTGCGGAAACATTTATTAGCCATGAGCGTATTACTATTTCTCGCTTAGCTAACAAGACCCAGCCAATCTATATTCCAATCACCGTCGACCATTCCTGAATTAGGAGATAAACAGGAGAAATGAAAATTGTAAATTACTGGCTCGCCCAGTGATTCATCCTACTACGGCCGCTCATTCGGAGGAATAATAATAGCACGCGTTTCAAGTATTCGAATTTCTACCCGAAGCCAAAACCGCCCATCGCGAGGCGTGTAATTATTTATTAGGGCATATGACTAACAGTTAAGACTCACCCCCATATCCGCCCTATTTCAAATGCGACCTCCCAGCGAGCTTTACTGGGGCGATTTCGTTCAATGGGCCTAGGCAAAAACCACCTGATTTAGGGGGTCTTTCCCTCCGTATTAGCAACTAACATAACAGCCACTTTAGTTGCGAATTCAATCGAGAAATCCCATGGCCCAACTTGTAAAACGCCTGTCCGACGAACTTTATCACGACCTAATGTCCTCTAAAAGCATTCTAGAAATTCGTCGTAAAGCCCGGGAATTTTCAGATGCTGTTATTGCACCCAGAGCCTATGAAATAGCCCATCGCGACGAATCAGTGGAGAGTTTTCCTCACGATGTATTCCAAGCCATGGCGGAAGCCGATCTCTTCAGAATCCCCTTTGCTCAGGCCGATGGGGGGCTCAATCTTGAACACCGTGTCCTCGCCACCGCCAGTGTAATTGAAGAGCTGGCCTACCATAGCAATTCAGTAGCGGCAATCTATGACGTGCACTGTATTCTTTCCGGTCGCACGCTGGAGCGCGGCTCGGATGAAATTCGTGAAAAATACCTGAGGCCCAGCATCAGTGGAGAAAAAATCGGTGCGTTCGCCACTACTGAACCTCTGGCCAGCACAGATCTGTCCCCGCAGGCGGTCAAGACCCTTGCACAACGCAAGGGCGAGCACTACGTACTGAATGGCCATAAGCGTTTCATCACAAACTCACCCGTGGCCGACTTTATCGTCGTGCTCTGCCGAAGCGACGAAGATGGTATGGTCGAGCTAGTCGTCGAAACGAATTTTGCAGGTGTTAAGGTGGGCAAACCCGATCTCAAACTGGGCAATCGCGGTCAACTAACCGCCGATGTGCATTTTGACAATGTTAAAGTGCCCGTCAGTAATCGTATTGGTGAGGTAAACAAGGGCCTGAGAATAGCCCTATCCACTCTAACTTATGGCCGCATTGGTATTGCAGCCACAGGCGTCGGCATGGCGCAAGTAGCCTTTGACCACAGTATTGCGCACCTCAAAAGCCGACAGGCCTTCGGAAAAAAACTGGGGGAATTCCAGCACTGGCAATTCAGAATGGCTGAACGCGCTACGCAGATAGAGAATGCCCGCAATCTGTATATCAAGGCCGCTCTACGTATGGATCAGGGCGAAGATTTCCCGGAACCGGAAGCGGGAATGGCCAAATATTATGCCACCGAAGCTGCCGGGGATATGGCAAGGGATGGTATTCAGATCTTTGGCGGCTACGGATTCATGAGGGAGCTGTCGGAAGACGGTAGCCACTACAAGGTTGAGGAGATCTATCGCGATTCGAAAATTGCCGAGATTTACGAAGGCACGAATGAAATCCAGCGCATGGTTATTGCTCGGAAGATCTTTGGCAAGGAACTTGTAGGCTGAGATGAATTATTGCTGCACGAAACAGTGGGCAGACATATGGCACTCGTAAAAAGATCGCGTGTTAGGAGGATTTTCATCAAGCGAATTGTACCGAACGGCGCCCAGTAACAAACACGACAAAGCTTGCCACTGCCTGGCTAAACGCCATTTCTAGCGCTGCGTTATGGGAGCTTGGTTGAATATTAAAAATTGCATCAAGATGACCGACCTACTCTTCATAATTGCAAATTAAGCCAGGAGTTAAAAATGCCGCTTCCACAAGATATATCCCCGGTTAATAGTGAGCTGATGGATTCCATCGTTCGCACAAGCCAAATGGGTTGGATTCCATACCACGGCGAAACAGGATCTTTGAAAGTGTTGTCGTATCACGCTGAGTCCGGACAATGGTCAGTACTATTCAAGTGGTTAAAGGGTCATGTAGAGGCTCCACATAAACATCTTACTCCTGCATATTCTTTTATTATGTCGGGTAAACTAAAAGTTAGAGATGAGATTTTTGATGCAGGGGACTATATCTACGAACCCAACGGAATGGTACATGACGCAACTGAAGCACTTGAAGATACCGTCTATTTCTTTCATAGCGAGGGGCCGGTTCTGTACTTCGATGAGAATAGTTTCACTGCATATATAGGCTGGGAAGAAATTAAGAAATTGTCAGAGCAGAACTAGAATCAGGCTAAAATTGATTTGATAAAAAAGTGTGCCACCAATGTGCTAGTAGGTAAAGTTACTTCGCAACAGCGCCATAACCCTTAAAAACTGCACTGTGAAATACATAACAACGCTCCATTTTGAGATGATGAGCCCTAGCGATGCTGAAATTGTGATACCTAAAAATATTAGCTCTATATCGCCACATAAAAATGTTTCGAATCTATTGTTCTTATCATTATCTTTAGGAAAATAGTGTTGTGATTTATACATCAAAATTTAATAAAATTCACAGGAAAAATTATGACCGTTGATAATGAAGATCTTTTTGTGTTCCGTGATATGGTGCTTCGGTTTCTTGAGCAGGAAGTCGATCCTGAGTTTACCTCGTGGGAACGCTCAGGTTTACTTCCGAAGAATATATGGAAAAAAATGGGTGATGCGGGAATGCTTTGCGTGGATTTTCCAGACATGTATGGTGCGGCCGATGCAGGCTTTGATGTCGCTTTGATGATAATTGAGGAGCTGGCTTGCAAGGGTTATTCTGGTCTTTCCGGCGGCTATAATATCCACGCAAATATCGTTGCACCCTATATTCAGAGTTTAGGCACTCCAGAGCAGTGCGACCGCTGGCTTCCTAGAATGGTGTCTGGAGATATTGTAGCTGCCATTGCAATGACCGAACCCGGCGCTGGCAGTGATCTTGCCGCACTTACAACATCCGCTATTCGCGACGATAGTGGATATATTTTAAACGGCTCCAAGGTGTTTATAACTAATGGTATTCATGCTGATCTTGTGATCGTTGCAGCTAAGACTGATCCAAAGGCTGGTGCAAAAGGAGTTTCTTTATTTCTGGTGGACGCAACGTTACCAGGATTTTCACGCGGCAAGCAAATTGAAAAGCTAGGTCAGCATGATAGTGATACCGCCGAATTGTTCTTTAATGATCTTCGTGTTCCGTTGAACGCATTATTGGGTACAGAGGGAAAAGGGTTTTCCTATCTAATGCAGGAGTTACCGAGGGAACGTCTGGGTATCGCTGCAACTGCTATTGGAGCAGCACGTGGAGCGCTTGCAATAACACTGGAGTACGTACAACAACGCAGTGCATTTGGGGAAAAAATAGGCTCTTTTCAAAACTCTCGCTTTAAGTTAGCGGAGGTAAAGGCTGAACTCGAGGTTTGTACTGCATATGTTGAAAAATGTACCACGGCGTATAAGCGCGGCGAAATGACCGTTGAACAGGCCGCTATTGTGAAACTGGCTGCTACAGAAATGCAATGGAAAGTTGTTAATGAATGCCTCCAATTATTTGGTGGATATGGCTATACAAAAGAATACCCAATTTCTCGTTTCTTCATAGATGCAAGAGTTCAAACTATTTATGGAGGGACTTCTGAGATAATGAAAGAAGTTATTGCGCGATCGTTGCTCGGCAGGTTGTAGCTCTGGCAGCGGGTTTTGGACCTAGACTGTAGACCGGGGAAGCACTTACAACTTAAGCACCGCGAATCGCCACCTGCACAGCCAAAGGCCTTCAGGTGGCCTATTATTACTTCCCTTTAACTGCATTGAAGATACACACTACATATTGAAGCGGACCTCGGCACCAATAGCCATGTCATAGCAGCCCCAATCAGGATCAAACAGGACTTCGCCAGCGCTATTAATCACCGTGCAATTGTCAAAAGAAAGAATAATGTTCTTGTTCTGCTGACGTTCAACGTGCATAAGCACTCCGGCAACCTGTATTCCGGATTGAAATTCGAGCCGAACATCGCGACCAAGACAAACGCCAAATTGATCTAGCTCAACCAGTGAGTATGTTGACAAGCAATTCGAAAATCCACGTATCAATCCGACTGGCGAGCCAAAACCCTCCGCATGAACATCCTCACCATGACCAAGCAGCTCCTTACCAGCAAAGGCTAAGGACGATGCCCCTTGGCTACGGAGATAAAAAATATTACCGACACTATCTTTCAGAACTTGGGAAATGACGCCGTACAACTGCAAGCCACTGCTAAATTCTGCGTAGGTTTGCGAGGATTTTTTTACCATTACTAACGAGCCCTCATAAAAAACCCCTCATTAGAGGGGTCAAAACCAACATCAAACCTTAATTAACGGCGCGATCTCGTCCCAACCAATAGGTTTTGCGTAACTCTACTTTCAATACCTTGCCAGCAGGACTACGTGGTAAGTCATCAATAAACACGACCGACTTGGGTGCTTTAACTCCCCCACGCTCCCTTTTACAAAGTGTTATTAAATCGTCTTCAGTGAACTGCTTAGTATTTTTGAGCCGGACAATGGTCTTTACTGCCTCCCCCTATTTTCATCTGGCACAGCAATTACCGACAAATCATAAAAAAATGCTGTATTGAATATTGCGGACCCCAGCTAAAAAACCCAAGGATGAGCATATCAAAGCTCGCCGGAAATCTGGGCTACAATGATATAACAGCCTTCAATCACGGCTTTAAGCGCTGGACAGGGCAAAGTCCAAGCGCCTTTCAGAAGAAAATATTGTCTGAATAGAAGAATTCAACCCACCAAACAGTGCTCTTCGTCAGAATCACAAGATCTATTCACTATTACAACCTATGCCGCCCTGCAAGAACGGGTATAGAGAATAAATCAGGACTCCGTCCAATTCACCAACCTTGCCGTGTTAGCAACAGCAAGGTTGGTATCACGCACATTTCAACCGTGATTAAAAGCTCACCCTAAATGTCGCATGAACAGTTCTCGGCGGGTTAGTCAAAGCCCAATGTGCACCTGCTTGCAAAGGTAAGTCACCACTGAAGGTTTTGACTAGCTCATCAGAAATATTTTTCACATGTACTTCAATGCGCCATGAATCTGAAATCGGCTTTAGCCCGACCCTCGCGTTATACAACCAATAAGCTTCTTGATAATCGTCGGGGTCCAAATCAGCATCCATATACTCAGCATCTTTGAAATTCGCGTCGGCAGATACAAATCCGACTAGAGGCAAGGTGAATAGCTGTGACTCGTAACTAAAACCAATACTTCCCGTTAATTTCGGCGCTCTATGCAGGCCCCGTCCCGACAAGTCGCACTGTGGCGAAGGCGGAAGTGTCACTGGCCCTTCAAGCTGATATCCTGGCTCCCCAGGAGCTTCCGCTGGGCAGGCTGCATCTTGGAAGTCTACGAACAAGGTTTCATTGTAGCCAACGTTACCATTAATCATAAACCCTTCGGCTAGTAAAAACGTAAAGTCAGCTTCTACGCCTTTGGTCTCAACCTCTTTCGCATTACTTTGTGTGTAGGTAACGCCGGTTAGCGTCGCCAACTGATAACCACCATAATTTGTTAAGAATACACCTAAATTCATGCGTGCAAGATCATCAAACAACGAGGTTTTAACACCGGCTTCGTAAGTATCTGAGGTTTCCGCGTCAAAAATGTATTTATCTTTACTAAAAGCCGCAACATTAAAACTACCGGCCCGATACCCCTGTGCATATGTCGCGTAGGCGGTAATATTATCTGTGGGCTCCCAGCTTAATGAAACTTTGGGCGAGAAATCTTTATAGCTCAAAGTATCATCAGCGGTATAACCGCCTTGGATCAGCGCATCCCAAACAGGAAGTGGGCCGGTATCCGTTACCAATGCCGTGCCATCCTTCGTGTCGGAGGAGTAGCGCAACCCCATGGTCAACAAAAAATTATCAGTAATACGCCATTCTGCCTGGCTAAATATACCGTACGACTCGACGTCGACCGAGAACTCCCCATACAGATTGGAGATCGCACCGCCACTCTGATTTAAGGCCAAGTCTGTAACCGAACCAAGAAGCCCACCCAAACCCAAGTCATCAGGAGAGATCCCTAAAACTTCAACGAATGGCAAGAAGCCACCATAAATAGGCACATTAATATTGGCCTCAAGCGCCGTTTCAAGATAAAACGCCCCAACCACGTACTGAAATTTCCCTGGCGGCGATACCACGCGCAGCTCGTGACTAATCTGAGAAAACTCCTGATCTATTAGTAACGTCGCCACGTCAGCAGACTGACCCTCAACGTCCGCCTTAATTGAATCATCCAAGGCCACTAGCCCTAACACATAGTTATATGTGTAATCCAACGCTTCATAGGTTAACTTTATCGGTGCGATATAGCCCTTGCCTATCGACTCATTTTGCCCTGAGTTGGCATTTTTTCTATCAAGATTAGCCTCGAAATTCGGCGTTAAGCTATCTGCCAACGGCCTTAATCCATCAGGATACTTGTGAATTTCGTCCCCCACAAAAGCACCAATAAAGTAATCTAAATGGTAGTAACTTGCATCCAAGGTTAACTTTTCAGACAAATCGCCTCGAATAGAGAATCGAGCCTGTTCGATGTCTTTTTCTCGAGAATTACCTCCCGTCACCGTATTTTCTACAAAACCACCATCATTCGCTTTTCTGCCGGCAATTCGAAATGACCAGTCATCGTTAATTGGCCCGCCTAACGCCATTTCGTAACTGCGTAAATCTCGGTCGCCACGCTCGGCAGTTAGGTATCCCTCCCACTCTTGAGAAGGTGTTCCGTGTTCAATTTTGATCACACCACCGGTTGCGTTCCGGCCATAGAGCGTACCTTGGGGGCCCTTCATTACCTCTACTTGCGCAAGATCCAAAAACCCCGGCTTAAGAAAATCCAACCTAGGCACATAAACATCGTCGAGGATGTAAGCTACCGCCTGCTCGCCGATCACATTCAGCTCTGCCGTGCCTATACCACGCATTGTAATCAGTGTTGATCGACACATTCGGCAGTAAATGGGCCATATCGGTAAGATCGGAGATTGCCTTATCGCGCATATCGGCACCCGCAAGAACAGTGATGGCGATGGGCACATCTCTTACGTCTTGCACTCGTCGCTGGGCCGTAACCACGACTTCTTCAAGCTTTGAAGTAGGCTTATACTCTTTCTGCTCAGCGGTAGCGGGCAAAGAAAATGCTGCCATGATTATAATCAAAATATTTTTATTCATAGGTCAAACAACACCTTCAACAGCATGAGGAACGGGATTCATCAATTCGATTCTGCACTCTACCGCACACGCACGAAAACCCAGTTAGCATTCCAATCATTAATGTTGACCGAATCGCCAAGCAATTACGGCAACATTGCACCACTGGCACCTCAAATTTTCTCTACTGCATTTTGCGTAGCATAAGCTTTAGCCGCTTCCTGCAAGATATACTGACGAATCGCCTCCGCATCTTTCATATCTAAGATTTTGCTGAAGCCCACCATGCCGCCATCCTGCAAGGCACCCCCGATGACTATACCTGGCCACATATCGTGAACCGCTTTGCTAGACTTACGCAGGTCAGGTATTACACCACCGCTGACAGCTCGATCACCATGACATAGCTGACAATTACGGTGGTACAAAAGCATGCCTTGATTCAGCACAGTGGGATCTGCCGTAACAGCTTCAGCCGGTAACGGAACCCCTACATTTGATTCCTCAACCGCAGGCAGTCTTGAAGTGCCCCCCAGTTTATACGCGAGGACACGAGAACGATTTTTCAATTCGTATTGGCCGGTCAGCCCCCCCAATATCGTCGCATACCCTCCGCCCCAGCCTGCCGCGATCGCAATATATTGTTCACCATCAACCTGATAGCTAATCGGAGCTGCCATCGCATTTGTTTGCAGCCAATGGGACCAAAGTTTATCGCCGTTACGGCTGTTGTAAGCCGTAAGATAACCTTGTGGGTTTGCTTGGAATAACAAACCACCGGCAGTAGTCACCATACCGCTGGCCCCAACGTCTTTATGGTCAAATTGCCAAACGGCTTTTTGGGTTATTGGGTTCCACGCTAATATAAAACTATTAAACATCTTACGCATTGCCTGTCGGATCCCCGGTTGATCAGGAGCCGCGAGGCCCATCATATCAACCCCTAAATTTGAGGTACCAGGCTTGTACTCATTGTCAGACGGATCCTGCGGATCAAGGTAGGACGCTAGAAAATTCTGCGCAGGAATGTATACGAGCCCAGTTTCGGGCTCGTAGGACATGGGGTGCCAGTTATGCCCGCCACCCGAACCGGGAGTGATGATTTTTGACTCTGAGAAATCACGAACGCCGGGTAGTTCGACTGGGCGGCCGGTTTTCATATCGACATGACTTGCCCAATTGATATCAACATAGTTGTTCGCTGATATCAGCTCACCGGTCTTTCGATCAATTACGTAGAAAAAGCCATTCTTCGGCGCCTGCATCAGCACTTTTCGCAGCTTGCCTTCAATAGCAAGATCCGCAAGCATAATGTGTTGAGTGGCCGTGTAATCCCAGCTTTCGCCCGGTGTAGTCTGATAGTGCCACACATAGTCGCCGGTATCCGGCCTTATCGCGACTATCGAAGACAGAAACAGGTTATCACCTTTGCCATTACTTCTTAGCTTGTGATTCCAGGGGGAGCCGTTGCCTACGCCAATGTAAAGCAGATCAAATTCTGGATCATAGGCCATACTGTCCCAGACAGTGCCACCGCCACCCCACTTCCACCACTCACCATTCCAAGTGGCCGCCGCTATCTTCATAGCATCATTCTCGAACCCATCGGCTGGATTACCGGGTACGGTATAAAAGCGCCAACGCATCTCACCGGTGATTGCATCGTAGGCTGAGACGTAGCCACGGACGCCCATTTCAGCCCCGCCATTACCAATGACAACCTTCCCTTTTATTACCCGCGGCGCGCCGGTAATCGTATAAGACTTTGTCGGGTCAACCGTCATAACGGCCCAGACCTTTTCCCCCGATGCTGCATCGAGCGCCACAAGACGCCCATCAATAGTGCCTAAATATATATTCCCCCCATAATAGGCAACACCACGATTTACCACGTCGCAGCAGGCCTTAACCGCTGTTGCACGATCAACCTGCGGGTCGTAATCCCATAATAGCTTCCCGCTCTTCGCATCTAAGGCATAAACAATTGACCAAGAGCCTGTCACATACATAACACCATCAACAACAATCGGCGTCGCCTCAACACCACGCTTGGTGGTCATATTAAAGGACCAGGCAAGGCCAAGCCCGCTCACGTTAGCGGTGTTAATTTGATCTAACGGAGAATGGCGTTGCTCATCATAGGTTCTGCCATGCGTTAACCAATTCTGCGGTTCGCTCGCCGCATTCACCAGCCGGGCAGACGCGCTATCCATTGCGCTAACAGCATCAGACGACTTTGAGGTGCAAGCCACTAGCAAGCTTGCGATTATGGCGAGCTTAAAAATATTAGCGTATGCAATCATTAAACAACTCCGGCAGCCGTATATTTGGCCGACCATTCATTAGAATTTTAAGGCTCGACATTTTATATCAATTTTCAAACGCGTTGCCGCCCTACAAACCCAACCAGTTTAGGCAGCGATATAACAACTTATGCTTAGACGTATAGGGCCCAGACAGTATGGCGCTGCTTATATAACTGGGGTATGTAAAAACGGGGCGCATTTTACTAAACTCCGTAAACCCTTCATACCCATGGTATTGACCAATGCCGGACGCCCCTGCGCCGCCAAAGGGGAGATCATGCTGAAAACAGTGCACCACACAGTTATTAATCGTCACTCCACCAGAAATTGACGAGTAAACAGCACGCTCCTGTATTTTTTTATCATGACTGAACAAGTACAGTGCCAGAGGCCGATCCCTGATAGCGATATATCGCAGAACCTCATCGAGATTATCGTAGGGAATGACGGGTAAAATAGGACCAAATATTTCTGTTTTTAGCAGCTCACAGTCTTCACTGGGATCAATCACAATATGCGGTGGAAATTTTCGATTAACGTCATCGAAACTGTCGTCGGTCATCAAATTAATTACCGAAGCGCCCTGATTTTCTACTTCCGCCAACCAGTCTTTAAGACGCTGATAGGAATCAGTATCAATAATCGATGTATAACCCTCAGGGTCTTTCACATCCGGGAAATATTTATTCGCCGCTTGCCGAACTAAGCCGACAAATCGATCGACTTTATCGCGCGGCACGAAGACATAGTCAGGAGCCAAGCAAGTTTGCCCCGCATTCATATACTTGTATTGCGCGATACGCTGCGCCGCTTTCTCCAATTGAAAATCATCACATACTATAGTCGGAGACTTACCGCCGAGTTCTAGCGTCACCGGGCACAGATTCTGCGCAGCAGCGGCCATCACAGCTTTACCTGTAGCCGGAGAACCGGTAAACAGCATATGATCGAAGGGTAAACTGGAAAAATCGCTGCCTTTAGCATCCGGTACGATAGCAAAAACAGCTTCATCAAATTTCTCTTTGACGAGCCTATGCAACAAATCACGTAAATGACTGGAATTTTCAGCCATCTTTACGACAGTACGATTTCCAGCCGCCATCGAAATGGCCACTTGGGTTATTGTCATAAAAACGGGGTAATTCCACGGCACTATCACGCCAACCACACCCTTTGGCTGCGGGATAACGCGATTTTTCCCGCCGTAAAATAACGTTACTTTACGGCGCAGTGGTTTCATCCATTTTTTTAAATTCTTTTTAATTTCACGAAGACCAGAGTGAGAGCCAAACAACTCAACTAACGTCGTCTCCCCCCACGGACGATGGCCATAATCTTGGGCAACGGCTTCAATAATCGCTTGTTCATTTTCAGTTAGCAAAGACTGTAAAGCAGCGATATTTCTCAAGCGCTGCTCATAAGATGGATAAGGGTCGTTTATATAGGCTTTGCGCTGCAAACTATAAATCCGCTGCGCCTCTGTCTGGGGCGCAGCGATGTGATACTGAATAAGATGTGATTTTACCGGCACAAAAACCTCCACAAACTTACAACTTAGGGAATTATTTTTATTTCTGTGATATCAGGGTGTTATCTCGCCTGCAAAATTGTTGCGGCATCAAGACGCAGGCAACGACCATTTACATAGGCATTTTCAGCAAGATATGCACATGTGTGTGCAAACTCGTCCATATTGCCCATACGCTTTGGTGCCTCAACCATGTCGATCAATGACTGCTGAACTTTCTCATCCAGTGACTTAACCATCGGCGTACCAAACAGTCCCGGCGCAATAGAGTTCACTCGAATTCCTAGCGGCCCAAGCTCCCTGGCTGCAGGTATATTCATGCCGTTGATACCTGCTTTCGACCCGGAATATGCGGATTGCCCTACTTGCCCTTCAAATGCAGCACCCGAGGAAATATTAATAACAACACCCCGTTCACCGTTACTGTCGGGTAGGTTTTTCGCCATTTGCTCAGCGCACTTAGCCATCACATTAAAAACGCCAGCCAGATTCACCTGGATAACGCTTGCGAATTTTTTCAAGCCTGAAGCTTTACCTTCTCTATCTAAAATTTTGCAAGGCAAGGGAATTCCCGCCGCATTGATATCAACATGAATTGCACCAAATTTTTCCATAACAGCGGCAATGGATGTATCAATACTATTTTCATCCGTAACGTCTGTCTCACAGAAAACGGCGTTATCTTCACCTAGTTCTGCGACAGTAGCCAAACCTGCCTCAACATTCTTGTCAAACAGAGCAACCTTTGCTCCCTTTTCCCTTACCATATATTTGGCAGTAGCCTGCCCTAGGCCCGACGCGCCACCGGTAATTACGATTACTTTATCTTGTAAATTCATAGAAATTCTCTATCGAAACAACTGTACATTTGGAAAAATTCCCTCACTTATCGGAATGCTTGAATACCTGTCAATGCGCGCGCGACAATCAACTTTTGAATTTCAGTAGTCCCATCGGGAATCGGTCCGATAATCGCCTCGCGCAGTAAACGTTCTACAATAAATTCTTTAGTGACCCCGTTTCCGCCATGAATTTGTACCGCATCTCGCGCGGCCTCTAAGCCAATTTCGGTCCCAAACCATTTGGCCATCGCGCATTCTTTATCGCAGCGAATTCCCTTATCAATCATATCGGCGGCGCGTAGCGCCAGCAGGCGAGCAGCGTCAATTTTTGTAGCCATGACAGCTATTTTTTCAGCTATCAGCTGATGACCCGCTATTGGCTTGCCGTGTTGCGTGCGTTCCTGGCTATATTTTATCGCCTCATCCATTGCGCGACGCCCAATTGAGTAACCCCAAGCCGCCATATGACAACGAGCGCGTTCAAAGGTAACCAGGGTGTTTTTTAGCCCCCCGCCAATTTCACCGATTACATTCTCCACCGGAACGCGCACGTCGGTTAAAAATATCTGTGCCGTTGATTGTCCGTTTAGAGCCATTTTAGGTATGCCACGCACCTCGTAACCATGCTCTTCACGATCGATAAGAATATGCGTTAGTTCTCCAGGTCCTGTCTTACAGGTGCAAATAAAAACATCGGAGTATTCGCCATTTGAAATCCAAGTCTTTTCACCATTAATTACCCAGTGATCGCCATCTCGCACCGCCTTGGTATTAACCGCAGCTACATCAGACCCCACATCCGGTTCGGAAATTCCCATGCTAATAAATAGATCTCCCGTCATAAGACCAGGAAGATACTTGTCTCTCAAATGCTGTGAAGCACCCTGAATCAATAGATCTGCGCCGACGATGTTGATGACAATCGGAATTGCGATATCCATCGATGTATAAGCTACTTCTTCAAACAAGCGTAGATGCGTAACCCAATCCAAACCTAATCCCCCATGCTCTTCGGCATGGGGTGCATTAATCAATCCGAACTGCGCCAACTGCTTCATCCAGCCCGACATTTTCTCTCTAGGAATAAAGCCTTCACCATGAGCAAGAAACTCCGGTTCAATTACGTTATCAAGAAGTTTTCTTAACCCCTCGGTAGCCGCGCGCTGCTCTTCTGTCATTTGAAAGCTCATATCAAAGTCCCAATTCGTTCGAAAATATATTTACGGCGACCACGGCCTCTTCGATACCATTAAGGCCACCACTGTTCTCATGGACGGCCAAACGCGCACCGTCAACTTGGCGCTTACCTGCTTCACCACGGAGTTGAGTCACTAGCTCATAGATCTGGCCGATACCGGAGGCGCCGATTGGATGGCCCTTCGACTCCAAGCCACCCGAGGTGTTAATTGGAATGCGTCCGCCAATGCTAAACTCACCACGTTCTGCCGCTGGTCCAGCCTCACCGAAACCAACCAGACCGAGGTTTTCAGCATGTATAATTTCACCCATGGCAGTTGCATCATGTACTTCCGCAACATCCATGTCCTGAGGCCCCACGCCAGCAATCTCGTACGCCTTATTTGCGGCAAGATGTTCACAGTGCAATTCACGACTTTCGGCAGGACGTCCTGTCGAACTGCGAATCACAGTGGCCAGCACTTTAATTGCTCGGCGCCGATTCGCTCCGATGCGCTTGAGGCCCTCTTCATTACACACGATCACAGCCGCCGCGCCATCGGAAATCGGTGCACACATGGGTAGTGTGAGCGGATAAGTTATAGGGGGAGCTTGTAGTATTTCATCAATCGAATAGGGAGTCCGAAATTGAGCAAGCTCATTGTGTACTGAATGCTGATGATTTTTCGCACTAACCGCAGCGAGTTGACGCTGGGTAGTGCCGAATTCCTTCATGTGGTGCCGACAGAATGCGGCGTAAACCGACATAAATACACTATAAGGACGTGCCGACTCGCGACCTTCTGGCACATCAAATCCGAAAGCAGGCGCCAATAAGTCCTGTAAATTTTTCGCCGGGTCGGTGACGTCCCACCCACCATCGAACACCGAAAACATTCGCTGCTTGTCGGGAATGTTCATTTTTTCCGCGCCAATGGCCAAGGCCACGTCGCAACTTCCGGCACGCAACATCTGTACCGCTAGGTGAAATCCTGAACTTCCGGAGGCGCAGGCATTTTCTATATTAAAGATCGGAATACCTTCAAGGCCGTTTTTACTCAAAACAATCTGCCCCGGTACAAACGTCTGTCCCTGCAGGTGTCCCTGCGTGGTACCTGAGTAAAATGCCGTTTCAATATCCGATTTATTGCACCCAGCATCCTTTAATGCTGCGTCTAGGGCTTCTCCGGCAAGACTGTCTAGACTTCTGTCTATATGACGCCCGAGAGGCGTCATACCCACCCCAACAATATAAATATTACTCATTGTGAATTCCTAATGATTTTATCGCCCCTTGAATTTAGGTTGTCGCTTTTCCGCAAACGCTTGCAGCCCTTCCGCCATATCAAAAGAGCGCATATGTCGGCGCAACATTACTTGCTCGTGCTGCAATGCGACATCGCGGCTTTCACCTTGCGTGGCATTGGCAACAATCTTCATACGCTGTAGCGCTATTGGGCTTTTCTGTGCAATACCCTCAGCCAGCTCCTGTGTGGCATCGGCTAATCGATCACCGGAGACAACCTCATTCACAAATCCGTAGCCTTGCATGTCACTCGCAGATAAAGTTTTTCCGGTAAAGAGTAAATATTTCGCAATATTTAGCGGAACCAAACGCGGCAGAATTGACGCACCACCAGCACCTGGATACACACCAAAGTTCGCATGTGCATCACCTATCCTGGCCTCCTCATCTGCAATCACGATATCGGCGCACATCGCTGCCTCCAAACCGCCTGCCATGGTGATACCATTAAGCGAGGCGATAACGGGTTTGGGGAAGTTGCGTAGTACATCAAAGACTGCACAGATGCGCTCAAGAAAATCAGTATCACCTGGCGGCAAGGACTCGCTGGCCAACACTTCCTTCAAATCCGCGCCGGCACAAAATGCCCGCCCAGCCCCTGTTATTACGAGTACCCGAATAGAATCATCAGCCGCGATTTCAGGTAGGTATTTCTCATACAGGGAAGTCATTTCCAAAGATATAGAATTCATCGCCTGCGGGCGGTTCATCGTTAGCCACGCTACTGGCCCGCGTGTTTCGTATTTCAATGCAGATTCCATGCTCACCTCAATAATTTAATTAAAACCCTCAGCCCGCTTTCCTTGCCAAATGCTAGGCGATACCCTGCTTTAATAGACTTTCATCAGCCAACCTTTCTAGATGAATCACTCCAGTAATCATCACGCACTTTACGTCGCAAAACTTTACCCACTGAGCTCAATGGAAGCTCTGAAACAAATTTCAGAGTTTTTGGTGTTTTGTATCCTCCGAGAATTTTGCGAACATGCGCTATAAGCTCCTCAGAACTTACAGTTTGCTTTTCCTTTAGCATAACCTCCGCATGCACAGCCTCGCCCCATTCATTACTAGGAACACCAATGACAGCACTCATAAAAACTGCAGGATGTGATGCTATTGCTGATTCGACTTCAGTGGCGTAGACGTTGAACCCACCACTGATAATCATGTCTTTTTTACGGTCTACTATCGAGACGAAGCCATTATTATCAACTTTCCCAAGATCACCAGACTTCCAGAAGCCATCTTGAAACTCTGACGCGGTCTGTTCCGGACTATTAAAATAACCCATACAGATAGCACGAGATCGCAGCCAAATCTCGCCAATCTCTCCAGGTAAAACAGCGTGTCCATCATCATCCATAACGCAAACTTCAACTCCCGCCACTGGCCGACCAGCTGACGCAAGATGGGAGTCATCGCCAGAATCCTGGCCCAAAAGGTGATCACTTTTACTCATGGACAAGGCAACCCCAACATGTTCGGTGGCACCGTAAATCTGGATAAAGATATTCCCCAATGCAGACTGTAGCTCTCTCAACTTACTTGGGTTCATAGGAGCGGCACCGTAAAACACGGTTTCCAAGATGCCCAAACCCTTAAGAATATCTTCGTCCATCGCCAACAATCGATATAACAAGACGGGCACCATCATTGTCATGGTGATTTTTTCTTTCGCGATGTTGTCGCACCAAACGTTAAGGTCGGGAACGTTCATTGTGACATTACAAGCCCCCTTAAATAGAATCGGTAAAAATAGCATCCCGCTGCCGTGACTTATTGGCGCTAAGTGCAAAAACCTTGCTTCCGGTGACCAAGCCGGATCTGGCATGGAAAAAAATAAGTCCTTACACATCAACCAGTTATCGATTGAGTATTTGACGCATTTTCCTTTCCCAGTTGTTCCGCCGGTAAATCGGATCACCATCAGATCTGCTCTATCATCATGGCTAATATTAGGATTACCATCGCTAACGCCGTCGAGCAGATCCCAGAAGTAATGCACCCCCGGCAGTTCTGACGGCGGCTTGTCCATGCTTACAATCGTTACTTGCCTACTGCGCAGCATCTCGTAGTGAGTAAGCAACAACTCCGCCTCCAGAAACACGACTTTCGCGTCAACTGCATCCAATTGATTCGTGTGATCCTCAAGGCTATCTCTATAATTTGTATAGCACGCGACTGCCTCCCCTTTAAAAGCTGTAAAAAAATGCAGTAACGACAAATTGTCATTCTCGAGAATATTGACCCATGTATCGCCCTTACATAAGTTCAATTTCAGTCGCATCATATTCACAATACGGTTTGTCACTAAATGGAACTCTCGGAAGGTATAGCGTCGATTGCGCTCAATATTTACCAAGGCCTCACGATCTGCAAACGTATCTGCGAGCCGCTCACTAATAGTGCTGAAGTTGATTTTCACAGTCTGCGCCCTTATTGAAAGCAATAAGTGTGAAGTATATAGTTAGCTGATAAGATGCCACATGACCCAATAATGAAATCTATTGACCGAACGGTAGAGTGATCAGACTTTTTCTGAAACTACGGGCATATCAGCTGTATGAGCGCGTGAAAGAAAACCAGAGGCTATTACGATTTGAATAAAAACGGGGGGAGTTCGCCAACCACAATTGCGGCCTACGGCCTCGCCATCAAATCAGCGCTTGAGGCCAACGGCTACGATACGAAAGATATTTTTGAGCAGATCGGCATAAATCACCTCCCAAGCAATGTTCCTCAGGAACGCTTAACGACGTCACAAGTCGCCGCTCTATTCAAACAAAGTGTAAAGCTCACTGGGAATCCGGCATTTGGCCTGACGGTTGCCCGCTTTATGCACCCTTCTACCTTGCACGCGCTCGGCTATGGCCTACTCGCAAGTGCAAGCATCAGAGACAGCGCGGAGCGCGCAGTACATTACTTTCGGCTAGTGAGCGGACAAGCGGAAATTAAAATCAACAAGGACGATGAATACTTTCGGATTAGCACCCACCTTTTGACGGGTGGTGTGGCGCCAGAAAGTATCGATGCCTGGAATGCATTCTTAATCCGTCTGTTCAGACTAATCTACAAACCAGACTTTGCTCCCGCAAAGGTGCAATTACAGCGCCCGCTGCCGGTTGGCTGTGAAGAGCAATACCTAAAAAGTTTCCATGTTCCCGTAAAATTTAATGCTGACTTCAGTGAAATTTGTATTGATATAGACTGCGTGGACGTACCGGTAACCGGAGGGAATCGTGAAATTGCGCAACTACATGATCACGTTATTGAAAGCTACCTAGCCAAATTAGACGACGCCGATATTATTTCAAAAACTAGGTCGCTTATAGTTCGCAACCTTGCGTCTGGGAATTGTGATAAACAACGAATCGCAAACGAACTGCATATAAGCCCGAGTAGTTTGCAGATGAGGCTGTCGAAATTGGACACCACCTTCCAAGAGTTACTCAGTCAGGTTCGAAAATCCTTGGCACTTACTTATGTAGAAAATCCCGACATTAGTTTGACAGAAATCACCTTTCTACTTGGCTTTTCAGATACAAGCAGTTTTACACGCGCCTTTCGACGTTGGACTGAAAAATCTCCAACTGAGTATCGCCGCAAGCTTGGAATTGACCACTAGAATCGTTGAACACACTGTAAAATCCTTCGCTCTTATCCAGCCGCTACCTGCATAGGCGCTTAGCTCTCGGCCATATGCCCGCACATATAATCGCATGCCTCTCGTCGAGCCTTTTCAGCTTCGGGTATGAATCCGAATGCCTGAAAAACGTGTCCCATTTCAGCCCAAACTTTCGCGGTCACTTGAGTACTATTAATATTAGCAGCGTTCGCCAACATTTCAGGATGATTTCTGAAAATTTCGAGCCCACCTGCTTCAATTAAAACAGGCGGCAAACCGTCAAGCTGCCCGTGTATAGGCGATATTCTGTAATCCTTTCGATTAGCCCCATTGAAGTAATGGTCCATAATTACCAAGGCATCAGTGGTGAACATTGGGTCATCGCCTTGCATGTCCTCATAGTTCTCCTTAGACCAATCACAATCCACACCAGGCGACATCAGCCACGCAGAAGATGGCATTGCCAAGCCAGCATCCTTGGCCATAAGCATGGTAACTAGGGCAAGGTTCGCTCCAGCAGAATCACCGGCAATACACAGCTTTCCAGGTGATACACCGTAGGACTGAAGTAGCCATTTATAGACAGTCAAACAATCATTGGGAGCAGCAGGAAAGGGGTGTTCCGGCGCCAATCGATAATCGATCAATAAAACTCGAGCCTTTAGCCTGGAGCCAATGTCCTTACATAAGCGGCGATACAACCTAGGAGTGAAAGTTATGAAACCACCGCCATGAATAAAATACAGTACCCGGTCTGGCGTTGAGTTGCGGGGAATAACCCACTCTGCAGCGACGCCTTCAATGAGTACCGGCTCGACGGTGCAGTTCCGCATGCCACCGATAAATAGCCGATCAATTTTGTGGACGCGCGCGCGCATTGCGAGGGCATCAGTATTACTTGACCAGAGGCTCTTTATTGATAGTTTAGATACAAAGTTTAACAGTTGAGCACGGGTACTTGGCATAGCGATCTCGCCGACAGAAGGATTGAAGTATCCACACAGGGTTAATAATTAGGCGACAACTGAAGTCATATTCAATTTTTAACGCTCTTATCGTCACTATGAAGAAATTACCAATTGGCAGAATAGTTTCCTTGGCATTGAGAATCAATAGCTTGTTGCGTTATTTGACTCATTGTAAATCATCAAAAACGCGATATGATCAGGGGAAACGAATGCTTAGCAGAAACACAGGAAACTAGACTTTGTAGTCGCGCCATCACTAGCAGCATACCCCTACAGCTCGTAATTGTGCAGAAAAATCAGACTGAATGAAAAATTATTAAATCAGTTAAGATTAATATTTTTATACAATAATAGTGAACTCCGTCATAATTAAGCTATCGCTAATATTGCCACTAGTATCCGTTTGGAGACCTCACAGACTAACGGTATAACGCGGCTTAACTTAGCATCAATAGGCGGATATATTTTTTGCGCACTCACAAACTACATCTTATCGAACATGGACAAAAAAAAGCCCCCTGCACAGAGGGCAAAAATTTAAAAATAATGGCTAGGGCTCAGTTCACCGCACGATCTCGTCCCAACCAATAGGTTTTGCGTAACTCTACTTTCAATACCTTGCCAGCAGGACTACGTGGTAAGTCATCAATAAACACGACCGACTTGGGTGCTTTAACGCCGCCTAATTCTCTTTTACAGAGTGCGATTAGTTCTTGCTCTGTACACTGCTGGGTACTTTTCAGTTGAACAATTGCTTTTACTGACTCGCCCCATTTTTCATCAGGAACACCAATAACCGCACAGTCTTGAACAGCCGCATGGCTGTTCAATATCTGCTCAACTTCATTGGGGAAGACATTAAAGCCTCCACTGATAATCATGTCCTTTTTACGATCGACAATGGTTAAAAATCCATCATCGTCCATCACGCCAATATCGCCAGTGTGATGCCAACCAAAGCTCCTAACCTCTGCGGTTGCCTCCGGATTTTTGTAATAGCCAGGTGTAACCAACTCACCACGTACGCAGATTTCACCGGCCACGCCGCGGGGCAATTCCTCGCCTTCCTCGTTTAAAACCGCGACGATATTATTAACGCAGGGACGGCCAATTGACGCTAGCCTACGTTCATTAATATTTCCGTTCTTATCGATATAATCCCAAGGCGCCTTAGCGGTAATTGCCGCAGGCGCCTCAGACTGCCCAAAGGCTTCGGTCATTACTGGGCCAAATACGGAAACTGCTTCTTTAAGCTTTTCAATGGATGTCGGCGCCGCGCCAACCAAGAAATGCTGTAAGGAGCTATAATCACGAGCGCCGACATCAGGTAGTGCGAGCATCATATAAACCACCGTTGGCGGCAAAAATAAATGACTAATATGATACTTTTCAATTGCATCGCAAATGGCCGCTGGCGCGGCTTTTGCCATAATCACATTGGTGCCACCGCGGGCAAAATGCAGACCACCGATAATACCGGCGGAATGGGTCATCGGCGCGACGACCAAATGATTGGTATTGTCATGGTAGTTAAAATGCGCATAAAAATTTTGATACATGGTGTAAATTGAACGATGAGTAATTACCACACCCTTAGATTTACCTGTGGTACCCCCAGTAGGAAATACCGCAAAAGTGGCATCCATATCAATGGCATTTTCGCTAACATACTCAGAATAGTCATCCGACCATTCAGTCAACCGCTTACCTACCCGCGCCTCACCATCAAGACATATCGCTTCACGAAGATTTGGCACAGCAGCCATAATCTGCTGCGCCTCCTCAGCAAACTCACTGTGATAAAAAAGCAGCTCGCCGTCGAATCGCGTTAACAAATCAATATTTGTCGCGACGGTATTGCGAGGGTTTATCGGCAGCCATGCTGATTCCGCGCGCAATAAGCCTAACAAGGTCAGAAACGCGATTGTCGAATTTGGCGCCAAAATACCAACATGGCAGCCTTTATCGTAACCATTGCCGCGGATAGCTGCGGCAATTTTATGAGTTACCGGTGCAGCCTCCGCGTAGGTCATGCTAGCGTCGCTGCTATCAATATCAATGAATGCGAGGTTATTTGGGTAGAGCCTTACACCATTGTCAAAATAATCAATCATTCTCATACTTTAATTCTCTCGCCATGAATTTCAGTAAACGTCGACCTGAATTGGCAGAAACTTCTTAATCGCACCTAGCATATATTCGTGGCCAGCTGCTTGGCAGGAAGACACAAATCCCGTCTTTTTAGGTGCTTCCTGTAACAGATACATTGCTAATGCCGCCTGCACCACGCCAGTTAACTGGTAGGGAACTGCAGTGTGAATAACACAGGTTTTACGAACGCCAGTGCCTATGCCATGCACAAAATCGGTGGTGCGATGCACCAGTTTATTTTCGCGCGGGGGCATACCGGGCTGCATACCGTCAGCTATTTCAGCGAGCGCCTTGGCCTGATCGTCTTTTGGTAAGAGTTTAATATTGTCTTCATAATGCTTTTGCAGGGCGATAAGCTGCTCAAACATCGGTCTATTAGTGAACGCAGTTAACTGGCGAACATTGTGTACCCGGTAATCGTGCTCAAACCAAACCGGCAAACTACCGCCACCCCAAGGATGCGCTAATTGCGTCATCATTTTACCTGGTACAGTCATCTCAAAACCGCGACCTTTTTCCCAGGCTAGCAACTGATTGTTTTCCAAGTACAAATGTTCGGCTTGGAACATTGAGAAAATTGTTTGTGTAGAGCCGTAGGTCGGTACGCCTGCAGCTAAACAACCCGCTTCGATACTGTCGATGCTGCTGTCTTCGAGAACGATATTGGCGGCAATATCCAATGGGGTGTACATGTATGCCGTGCTCGGCGCAAGAATTTTCCCGATTTCAGCAAATTTAGCACCGAATTTGTCGCGGACGCGCAGCATAAATGCCTGTTCGCCGGTGGTATCCATATAGTGGCAAGCCGAATTTGCGGCGGCTTCAACGACTACCTCGCCATAATAGTCAAAGGGCCCAACGGTATTACAAACAACCTGGCAACCGTTAAATAGCTCGGTCAGCGCCGCAACGCTATGTTCAACTTCGACAATCTCATAGTCTGCCGTCTCAATACCTGGGACTTTGTCAATTGCTTCTTGGACGCGCTGTTTGCTGCGCCCCGCCGCGATAAAAGGAATTTGGTACTCTCGCAAGTACTCACAAATTAAACGCCCGGTATAGCCACTAACGCCGTAGACAACAACTGGTTTTTTACTCATTTCAATTTCCTCTCAATTATTTTTTATTAAACAGATATATTGTTTTTTGCTTGATACCAGCGGCTCAACCACGTCACCCCTTTTAAGCCTAGGATGTGATTTTCACCGTCCTCGATCATTGCCGATCGCGCATCGCGCATGATCTTCTCTATTGGGTATTCTTTGGTCAGGCCATTGCCACCAAATAATTGCAATGCATCACTGGCCACTTGGAATGCAGTGTCGGTAACAAAAGTTTTTGAGGTGACTGACGCTAAAATATGCGGACCATTTTCAGAGTAGTTGTAGCTGAATACGCGATGCGTCAGTGCCCGCGCAGCTTCGACTCGCTGCCAAATTGAGAAGATTCGGCTCTGAACTGATTGGTGATTGATGATCGCCGCACCGCCTTGCTTACGCTCGTGAACATATTCAAGAGCGTGATCAAAGGCTGCGCGGGCAACGCCCGTAAACGTGGCGGCCATTTCCATATTGGCAAAAGTGAGGGTAGCCATGAACTGTGTTATCGCTTGTTCGCCGGTGGCTATCGCGTATTTTTCAGGCACTCTCACCTCGTCGAAAAACACTTCGCCCTGGGGCAGTGGCCGCTGCCCCATTTTATTCAGTGGTTTACCCTTCGAGATGCCGGGAAGGTCTAAGGGAATCATCAGCCCCACCCAATTAAGACCTGGGCCGCTCTCACTCATATAGCCATCGCCGTAATCACAGGGCAGATAAGCCATCGCGGTCTGCGCCAGCGGTGCGTAAGATACCCATGCCGATGACTGGCCATTGACGATGTATTCATTGCCTTCTTTGCGAACTGACAGATTGCCTTTGCTCTGACGCGCGCCGGGGAGGACATTCGTCGCGTCCATGTCGACAATTTCACTGCCTTTATCTGGCTGGGTCGCCAGCCAGCAGCCCGGCACACTACCGAAACGGGCGATGATTTCAGGATCGCCCGTAGCGTGGGCGCTAAATGCCGGGATGGAAGATGCCAGCGTCGCAATCGCTAAGCCTGAGTCTCCCCAGCCAAGCTCTTCGAAAATAATCGGAAAAATGCGACTTTTCTGCAGTTCAGTCATGCCATCCAAGGCACCTAGATCTAGAATACCACTGGCTTGCATCTGCGCCATATAGTCGTGAAGTGGCGATCCGTCGGCGATAACTTCCTCTGGTGTCATGGCGTCTAACTTCTTGCCGATAGGTCGCATCACCTCTTTGGCGAAACGGTGGACGCTTTCCTGTATCGCCCGTTCCTCCTCGCTCAAATCGCTTTCCAAACCGCGAAGTCCCAATACTGGCAAATCTATTTTATCTAGAACAAACATGGCGTTTCCTCAATTCTCATTATTCTGCAATGTAATTACCAAAACCCATAACCGTGCAGTGCACACGAATACCGGGAGGCAACAAATGACCTATTAACTAGGTTATAGAGATTCAGGGGAAATACCCCACCAACGATGGGGGGGGAGTATGAAGTGATGCGGGGGGCAACAGCGCCGCTAGCTTGCCAAAAAATACATTAAACTGTTTAAAAACAGCCGGTTAATTAAATCAGTGCTAAGCGTCGTGCCTTTTGCACTGCAGTAACCCGGGAATTCACACCCAATTTGCCAAATATATTTTTAATATGCCATTTAACGGTTTCTTGGCCGATACCTAGCGACAGTGCAATGTTCTTGTTGGCTAGACCCAAGCCCAGTAATTCGAGAATTTCTAGCTCGCGTCCGCTTAATTTGAATTCATCAGACAGTCGATCTCGATCCTGCACGATGGTCGATGCATCGACCGACACCCCAACTATGATTGCAGGGCCGAGTATTGCCAGGAGTGTTTCTTGATAGCGCTTCCCATCGGACGAGTCTCTAAACGCACAAAGGAAATCCGCTTTGATATAACTTGCGTCTTTAAACGCTTGAATAAGGCCTGCGGGGCCAGCAAAGTCTAAACAGGCGGCAAGCAATTTAAACGCCTCGTTTAGATCATTCTGCGCCGCATAAAAAAATGCCAATCGTACCTTGACCAAAAACCCAAGATACACGAAGCCAGCCTGATCTAACTCGACCTGAAATAACATTAATTGTTTTATTGCATCATTATAACGGCCAAATGCCGCGTGACTCTCCGCTTTAATCAGCTCGAGATAAAATCGCGCGCTTATATTAAGCTCCGACTCGATACCACTAATTTTCTCAACTCGTCTATTAATTAACTGCCGATCGACCGTCGACCGCTCCTGAATCGCAAAGCGCAACTTTTGATGCAAGCAAGCCAAGGTAAGACGCGGCCAATCAAGATGCCGAGCTAATGCTTCGGCTTTATCGAGTACTTCACTCGCCTCGATACAACGGCCCTGCTGGTAGAGCGACGACGCCACACAGGGAAACGAGTGAATCATCGAATCAACTAGACCAATTTGCGTAATGGCGTCTAAGCAGGGTAATACCTCCTCCACGAGAAAGCGGGTATCCCCTTGTTGGTAACGAATCTCAGCCTGAAATGCGGTTGCGAAGGAACTGTAAATTGAAAATTCACCGAGTTTGTCCACCGCAATATTTTGTGCCTTGTCAAACCACCTGCCCGCATTGTTGACATCGCCCAAATGCAAATACGTCAATCCTTGAAGACAATGTGAGTAGGTCACGCCAAAAGCCGGAATTTCCTTTTCAGGCAGAGCTTTCCAAGTGATATGGACATCCAGCGCCTCGGCAAAATCACCCTTATAGAGATGGCAATAGCTAAGAATATTACAACCTGTTACCAGCAATAGCGGTAAGGTATTCCTTGGCGAGGACACCGACACCAACCAATCTTGGCAATATACTTGCGCACTACCTACATCATCACGAAAAACAGCATCCATACCAAGTAGTACCGGCATACCGTCACTAAACTCGCCGAGTTTGCGCCGCGTTGCGGGCGAGTCCACCAATGACGACATAAATTGGCGACCTTCGCTAAACTGGTGCATTAAAATATAGTCAAAAGCCACCGCAAAACAGAGCTTCGGCCGTGCCTGTATATCTTCATCGCTCAGTAGCTTGGCCCAAGCCAATAGCTCCATATACTGGCCGTTCAGCAATAATTCAAAACAGCTTTTTTCTAACAAGCTACCAAGCTGCCCACTATCACCCGACTCTAGCGCATGTTTTATTGCGTAACTGGGCATATTCTTTTGCTCGAACCACTCCCGTGCCCGGCGATGCAAGGTAGGTAGAATGCTAGGCATATCAGTCGCTATACGGGATTCTAAATAGTTTCGAAAAAATGGATGGAGCTGATACCATTCCTCATCGCCACTAGACAGCCGTTCGATAAAGAGGTTTTGCGCCTGCATTTGCGCAAGGTACTCACTCGGTGTATTCATATCTGCAACGTAGCCGCAGGTCTCGCTGCAAAAGATATCTAAAACCGAAATAGCCATAACAAACTGCGCAAAAGGCTGAGACATCCCAGCCAACACCTCGTCGCTAAGGTATTCTGAAATACTTTGATCTTTCTGAAAAACATCGCCTAAACAAAAGTCGGGGCGCTGTTTGATTGAAATACTGGCTAATTTCAAGGGAAACACCCAGCCCTCTGTGTCGCGATGCCAACGTTCAATATCACCGGGAGAAAGTTCAAGATCGCAGCAATCTTTGAAAAAAAGTTGGGTATCCACCAAATTTAGTTTGAGTTGCGCTGAGCCGATTTCAACAAATTGATCATTTTGAATGTCGCGGTAAAAATGCACTTCCAATCGTTCACGCGAGCCAATAATAAGGTGGAAATTTTGAGGGGCGTAGGTCAATAATCGCTTAATAAAGGCGTGAATCTGACGATCACGGATATGGTGTAAGTCATCAATAATCAGGTAAATGTCAGAGTCGCATTCTGAAAGCTCTTCGATCAGGCTAGATATAAGATTATCGCCCTCGTCCCCAGGCAAGGTTTCTAACAACGCACTCTGCCACTCTCGCTGGATCGCCCCTGACTTTTCTAGCGCAGAAAGCATATACGACATAAATCTATAAAATTGATTATCTTGAATATCGAGGCTCACCCAGCCGACGAGAAATCCGAGGGAATGCAAATGTCGAAATGAGCGCGACAGTACATTGGTTTTTCCGTATCCCGGCGGCGCAACGACGCTACACAGGCGCGCGCCAGTAACCTGCGCCAATAGCTCTGCTTCATTGTGGCGACTAACCTGCTTGCCTCGCTTCTGAGGAGGTAAGTTCTTGGTACTTATAATATTAATAATCGGTGGTTTGAATCTATTCATATATTATAACGGCCACCCACTTTAAAGCAGAGAAAGACATAAAAATCAATACGTTAACAAAAAAATGATCTGAAAGTAATACGGCTCGCGGCAATCTAAACAAGTGATCATACCAGTAAAGAGCATTTAAACAGTAAGCGCCGTTAAATCGACATCATTGACCTACTCATAAACCGGTGCATTTTTCAACTTTTCTCCAACGGCACATTCCATGGCAATAGGGCGTCGAGTTTATCGATGGTGTCCGCCTTAGCAAAGTGTTCCAGCACATAACGGATGTAGGCATAGGGCTCCAACTTATTGGCCTTGGCTGTTTCTATCAGGGAGTAGCAGGCTGCGGTGGCACCGTGGGCGGTATCAGCAAACAACCAGGCCTTTCGACCGATAGCAAAGAGGCGGATGGCATTCTACGCCCTAGCATTGCTGATGTTCAAATCGCCTCGCGCACAATAGCCAATGAGGTAGCCCCACTGATGTAGATTTGTATCTTTAATTAATTCGCTAATTGCACTGAAAGGTAACCCGCCATAATAAGCTTAACCCATTGAATGAACTGTACATTTTTTGCCTTGAAGTGGGTCAGGTCACCCTGCAAATTTTTACCCCATTGGTTCAAAATAAAATGCAAATCAACAAGCGGGTCACCAAACTAAAGATATACTCGACTAGGGAGGAAGCCAAAGGGGAGATATTTAATTTTATAGAGATGTTCTACAATCCTGTTAAGCGCCATTCGCACACAGGTGGCGTATCGCCGGCTAAGTTCGAAGAGGCGCACTTTTTAGAGACAGCAACTGTCTAGCGAACCCTGGGAAGTCCAATACCACAAAATTATTGGGACAAAAACGTTTCACCATCGCACAGCACAGCACAGCACAGCACAGCACAGCACAGCACATTTTAGATTGGTCGCCTCGAGATGCAAGTGATTCCATACTCGAATCAGCGCGACAAATCACGGAGCTAGAAAATTCTAGCCAAACAACGCGAAGCACCTTACGTACTGGAGCGAAATAATGACACAATTAAACATCATAGTGACCGGAGGGTTTGGCGAACTAGGAACGGCAGTATCTCAGGCTTTCGCGCGCAATGGTCATAACGTCTGCCGAGTAGACTATGCCTCCTCCCCTGCCACCAGCATTGATCACACGCTAGATCTCGCCGACATAAACCTCACCAAACCGCTAGATTGCGAGAAAGTCGCACGCACGGCAAAAAACACCTTTGGTGGCATCGATGTACTTGTAAATATCGCCGGCGGATTCTACTGGGGAAACCTAGACAGCAGTGAACTATCGGACTGGGAGCGTATGTTCGGAATGAATTTACTCACCGCAGTATCAATGACGAAAGCCGCAATGCCAGAAATACAACAAAGTCGCACCGGTCGAATTATCAATATTGGCGCCATCGCCGCGCTATCAGCTGATGCCGGCATGGGCGCTTATGCCGCGTCAAAATCCAGCATACATAGATTTACCGAATCTCTCGCTAGAGAACTATCAAACTCAAGTACAACGGTAAACGCAATATTACCTAGCACTATCGATACAAAGGCCAACCGGACTGCAATGCCAGATGCCGACACAAATAGCTGGGTAACTCCTGACTCCATTGCCGACGTAATTCTTTTCTTATCTTCATCGGCTGCGCGGTCTATATCTGGGGCGCTGATACCGGTTTCAAAAGGGGGATAATACTGCGCAGTAGATCCAAGGGAAGGACTCCGTGTAGATTTGCGACTCAAATTGACCCGCTAGCTCCACGGAAGGGTAACCCCTCCATAATACGCTTAACCGATTGAACGCACTGCGTCCACCTTGACGTGGGCCGGTCATCCTAAAACTTTTTACGATAGTTGGCTCAAAATTTAATGCAAATAAAAACACAGTCCTTACCCAGACTTCGATCCTTCTCCTGCGAACTACCCGTTCAATCTCAAGGCCAGGTATGCCTATAATTCTTCCTGCGTAGAACATCGGCATTCTCCATCAAACTGTTTCTTCGCAAATTCAGTTGAATGAATGTCGGTGTCCCCCGTTATGAGGAGCCTTTTGAACCTCTGTGCCCAGAGTGCGCCCAAACGGTATTTCTAGTAAATCTATAAACTCCAGCTATCGACCTTCGGGCACCGAGGCACAACCAATCCGATCTCCTCGCCAGCATGAACTAATGCCAAAAACTTAACCGAATATGGGTATCGAGCTCACCAAGAAATGGCAGCCATTGGTAATAAGCGGACGCTCAGACATCCCGAATCGGATGGAAGTTGGTAGGTTTTTTACAGTCTCAAGTCCGGCTACAATGATTTGTTAGAGCGCATTTTGCACTGTGCTTCAAATCTACAAAATTCGCTCAAATCTCAGCGCTCCAACACCACCTACTACTTGCTGGTAGATCGCAATTTCGGGATTCCTTAGCTTTGCCAGCCGCGTCATCGTGTGACGATCTTGGCCGGTCATTCGAGCGCCCAGATAAAGCTCTATGATCTCCTCAGCATGGTATGACAGAGTGTTCCAAGGTGCCTCGTCTCGTGCAACTGGAACCACTAACCGGTACTCGTGCTCGTGCTGCCAATTCAGAGTTTTGGAGTAAATGACTTTCTCGATCGCCATTTTTGCGCCCAGATCACGATTTCCGAATAAGGATTGGCGAATAAATTTTGAGGGGGTCTCGTACAGACTCGGACGTTCTTCTCTATAGGTGACTGGACGAAACAGCTGAAATTTCGAATCCTTTTGGACATTGGGTTGTATTCGAATGGCCGCCCCAGAAAAGTTGCCAGCGTATTCTGCCCACATTTTGTCGGATGTGAGTTCTGTCGTGACACAAAGCACCCGATTCCATTGCATGAAGTCATTAAAGTCTTTGAGAAATTCTAGGGACACATTTGCCAGCCTATCAAGGTCGTACAGGCTTTCATATGATTCTGCGAGTTCTTTTCGCAACAGACGCGACGCTTCTGGACTCCGCCTAAAAACCTCCTGGATCAGCAGGAGCTTTTCTCTTGCCGGAGATGAGCACGTTGGGGCGACATCCAAATTTTCTAATACGATGTCTACGAAATTTTCTTGGATTTCTCGAACCGCATTTTCTAGGCTTCCCGGAAAAATGCTACTGACCGTCAAGTCCTCCAGATCATTAAAATCGGATGGTTTGGCGTGCTTGAAAGTTCCATTTCCGATCGTGAGCTTTACCCCTTCCGGATCTAGAAACTTGTAAAGAGGTGGCAATAGCATCTTGAAGCCTGCGCTGCTTTGCGCTCTAACAATTTTAATATGAAGACTGAGGGCTTATATCACCCTAGCATTCTATCACCGGAAATAGCTTCTTCAGCTTCCCCCAGAAATACCATAAAATTCAGTAGGTTGATGATGTGACGTCAATTCGCCTTGTGATGATATCAAGACTAGTTCCCTCTAATTCGCGAAAAGCTCTCTACCCCACCTATCATAGACCTGACTCCCAACTAATCAATGGTTTAGGCCCAGTCGAACAGAATTAGAAAGCCGCGGGCTACTGAAAACTGGAGAAAGCCCGAACTATACGTACTTATGTACTTTGGATCGCCGCAAATCACGCAGGGCAGATGGCTATCAAACTGATTTGCACACCGGCTTTTGGCTCGATTCGGCTCGTTGGGCGGGGCCACCGACTGTACGCTTTTGTGACGCAACAGCCTTTCATACCGCATGTCCTGGTCTGGTGGTGGGCGGTCGAAAAGCCGAAGTGGATAGAGGCTGGTAGGTTTTTCTACAGTCTCAACACCTTGTTATGAGCGGCTTCCGGATTCATTGCTATTCTTTATCGCGCGGCTTTCTTGGGCGCTTCAAATATAGTGCGTGATCTGCTCCCGAGGCTCCAGTGACTGCAATTAGCTCCCAGCCCTCACGCCCCAGATTATTAAGCGCTCCCGTTTTCGCTGGATCTAGATATGCCCCCGATGACTCCAAAGTTACTTTAGTTCCGGTTGCATTACCGGCTAAAAAAACAACTTTGTACTCCCACTCTGTTGCGTAGCTATTTAGGGAGATAAATAACAGTGCGGCAGTGAATATAAGCCTTTTCATTGGACTACCTCATAAACTCATAACGCCCGCAGCAACTGCGGGTTTGTAGTCATGCGCTTGTCGCATGCATGGCATTGCTATATTCATCGCTCTAGTGTGAGCCACTGCGCTTCCTCATCGGAGTCCTCAAAGACATAAAAGAGGTGCTCTGCGTGAGGGGGCTCTTTTTCTAGCATGTCAGGCCAGATTAACTTTTTCCCCCCAAAACTCACGGCGTACGGCGCACCCATTCGCGCGAGACTTAATAGATGAACTTGGTACTCCGCAGAAAATTCAACTTTTCTTGGGGAAGGAGCATTACTAGGCCCAGGAAAAATAACCGCCCGGTCATACATCAAACAACATGGGTATACGTGCCCTGACTCAACGACTACCCCAATATCGGGCTCATAAATTTCTTCCGACATCAAATCGACGACTTTGGCACCATCTAAAGAGTAATCACACTCAAGAATTTGCTTCCTGACTGATGCCAAGGATGACTGCATGCCCCAGCTGTAACCGGCCTCTCTGAACCATGTTAGATAGGCTGCAGTAATGTATCCAACTTGGATTTCATTGATGTGTTTGGCGATTTCTGGAGAAAACTGTATCTCAATTTCTTGTCCGTGGGGGATTGATTCGACTTTTCCTGGTGGATTTCTTTTTATGGGCGCAAACACTTCTATTGCACCATCCTCCTCCGAAACAGAAACCCTTCCTGATACTGTAACTCCATTGATGGTTATGTATTTACTCTTGGTTTTTGCATGGAAGAATGTGCCTTCTGGTTTCTTAAGCACGCGTAAATACTCACCAAACCATTTATCCTGACGCTCTCCGAAACGACTATTACAACCTCGACATAGGATCGTCCACTCTTGGCCGCCAGCAGCTTCCGGAGTAATGTGCCCTGCAGTGTAGCGGTCAAAATCTTTCTCTACATGGAATTTCTTCATGCATGTAGGGCACAAAAGCCCATCGCGGAAGCTCTCTCCAAAACCGAGAAGCTCCAAGCTCAGAGACTCTGCCAACCTTTTTCGTGCGGATTTACTTGGCATAAATATAACGCCCGCAGCACGCGCGGCTTTGTAGTAGTGGAGCCTCAGGCGAAACGAAAAAGCCGTCGGCTTGCCTGCGATTGTAATAAGCTGATGGCAAAATCACCGGATCACGTTTGGCGTTGGCACAGGCTTTCCTTTACCAAACAATTCATCGCAGACTTGGCATTTTTGCGCGCTATGGTAGCTATCCGGGGTTTTCACAACCCGGCATTTCTTTTCATCCTTCTGCCAGCACCTCGGGCAGTAAGGCCCCTCTTTATTTTCTCCATCCTTTTCGAAGAAAAAAGGCTCCTCAAAAATCATATTTTCTTGTTGTTTGTACTTTGATTTGAGCTCTAATAGATCCTGCTTAAGCTCTAGATTCTCTGCGTGCAAGCCTAGATATTGTTCTTGGAGTTTCTGGATTTGAGCTTGGGCTTCCATTTGGGAGCCTTTCTTAATCAGCTCCACCACTGTACTAAACATTCCTTTTGCTTCTGAAAACGATATATCCATATTCATGTTCTCACTTTCTGTTGAAGCTTATAACAGTTTTGTTATGACGATTCGCGCCTTAAATCACTTTGCCCCATTATCAAGGAGCGGGCGTTTACGGTGGCAGAGAATTTCTAGGTAGTTCAATGATATAGCAACTTCACTATTAGCGAGCGCCGGTCAAACGAAGACTAATTCCCTTTATTTCTGCCTAATATTCCTTGCCCTGATCATATCGCGTTTTTTAGAAATTTCAATGAGTTAAGTGATTCGCCAATGTGTTAGTGGGACGTACTCTCTTGTTCACTTATCTCGACGAGCTAAAACAGTGACTGACTGCTTTTGTGACGCTAGAGCCAAATGCATGTGCGTTTAAGCAAATATTTCCTGATCTGGTAATTAGCGGTCAGTCATCAAGCCACAATCAACGACTACCGTTACCCTAAAGCGACCACAATTCAGATTTCTTCGCGCCCGACTGGCTTATCATTAAGCCACGCTCGATCTTCCTCTGACTGGGAAAATGGATTGTCGTCAAACCCTTCTCTGGTGGGCTGCTGACCTTGTTCTGGTCGCTCAAAGTCATCTGTTGCAAGAGGACCAGATTCAAAGAAGTCAGTCCACCCAGCCTCCTCGCTATTAGAGGGTTCCACGGGCTCGATTGCAGACCGAATATCATCTGATAAATCGGTGGATTCGATAGCCTGCCTGTCCAGCCGAGGATTATCGCTTCCGGCGTTTTTTGCTTCTTTTAGGTCTGATTTTTTGTTCATTGCTTAAGAATACACCCATCAACAAATGTCTGCTAATTTGGCATTTTGAAGTCACAATATGTAACCGCAAGCTGTCCGCTAATGTGACTTTAACGCCCTAACTTTTATAGAAGGGAAACAATATCAACATTGCGATAGCGACTACAAGACAGAACAACCTAGGGGCTTTATGTTTTGGGTACTCTAATCGGTAGATACTCAATGCCATAGCCTCCTTCAACACAAAGTCTTTTATTATGAATATCGAACCTACACAACCCAGCAAGCCTAGAATGAAGTGCCAATCTCCAACCTGATCAAAATTTATAATCAGCAATAAGGCCACATACATAATTGCCAACGCCGTCCAAAATAATTTTTTGCTAATCAATGATTTTCTAGATTCAGCGTTCAGGCTCAACATATTGGCTAAAACCTATTATTCCACTTTCAGGCGCTAATTATACTGCAGAAAGTCTTGTACTGAGCAATGTCAGCGACTGACCGCTAATGTGAAGCTGAGGACTAATTGCGGAATTAGTAACTCAGTTATTGAAACAACACTTTAAGGCAGCTATGAATACCACATAATAGAATCGAATACTCGAATAGGCATTGAAATTCGTATTTCGAATACCTTACGAGTTTGCGCCACAGCTTAAAACACCTTACCGACCAATACATCCCATAAGATACTCCTTCACCTGCGTAGATGCCTCAGTCCCCATTTGCATCTGCTGCCATAATGATCGCCCCTCAAATTGCTTGTGCGGCGCATTGAAGTATTCGCCACATTGCTCTAGCCCCACCAACGGGCGTAGCAAAAGCTTTGTGGCAAGTAGATGTCCAAGGACTTCATTGGAGGGACCTGGCTCTTTGAAAAAAGCATCTACCTCACTTTGCGGAAGCTGCCATTTTGACAGTAGCAACCTTGATAGCTTCAAAGCGTTTTCGCGGCTATACACTATATGATCGTCATAGCTAGTGGCCGCCTCAGTACTTGGCAACTGATAATTCAACATCCTTAGTACCGCCAAGGGCAATACAAAAACAAGGTCATCTGACATCCAACATCCTCCTTATTTAGATGGCAACCGAGGGTTAATGCATTCAAACCACAACAGTGCTGCTGTTAACCACCGAATTGCCTAGTAGCGCACCAGTTCAATATGACTCACCTACTCGCTTGAGAACTTTCATCAAGCGCTGCGCGAGTGGTAGCGTCAACTCACTTGGAAAATAGTTATAAGCCATTGCTTGCGAGGAGATCCATCCTGCAATTCGATCAATGGCATTGCCTTCGCCCTCGAACACCAATTCGATCAACGAATCGAGATAGAGCCTCGTACCCTCCCCTAACACTAGCAGGTAAATTGCACGTGCAATGCAACGAAGCTCTCGATCCGTGAGTGTTTTCTGCTGAACAAAAGTAGACGGTAAAGCAAAGTCTGACATGAGCCCAATTGCCACATCCATACGCAGATCATTGAGGCGCTGAATCAGTACTTCTGATGCATGCTCCATTATCTCACTACAAGCAATGTCGGTATCTCCAAAACGAGACAGCAGCCAAGACTGGATGGCACCTTCATTATCTGATTCACGCCCAACACCAAGTATGGCCACCAGGTCATCGCTATAACATGTCGACAATCGACTATTAAGTACCATTGCCAATGAACGGGCCGTCTTTCTTGTTAATGTTTTCATTGCTGCTCACCTCCACCTAGACGCTGCAATAACAATCGTTCAAAGGCTGACCCATCTTGTCGGGTTAGGTTGGGAACGTAGCGTGAGTAGACTTTAAACAGCATCTCGGTACTGGTATGGCCCATCTGCTTGGCAATCCATTCAGGTGCCTCACCGGAGGCCAACCAAAGCGTTGCTGCGGTATGGCGTGTTTGGTAAAAACGACGGTCTTTCATGCCAAGCAGTTTCAAGGTTGGCTTCCAGACGCGTTTGTTCACATTTAGCGGATCGATAGGCGTTCCCGTCCGCGAACAGAACACGTATTCACTGAGATGACCAGACGCTTCGTACTGTACTTTCAAAGCCTGATAGACAGGCTCTGACATATGTACCTCACGTTGAGAGCTCTCATTTTTGGTGTATTCACGCCCTAAATCACCGAAGGTTTCCCGAACCAGAATTTCACGCCGTTCAAAATCGATATGCTTCCAATGAAGGCCATGAACCTCCCCTGTTCGCAACCCCGTAAAAAAGCGCACAATGAAATACTGTTTATAATCCTCACGGACGTTAGCGATGAATTTTTCCACTTCATCAAACGAAAGCGGCTCTATATGCACCTTAGGTGCTTTGAGGCGTTTCACGTTTTGCATTGGGTTTGGGAATTCATAGCGGTCTGCGCCCTCCGCGATGATTGCACCGAGAATCTGCATTATTTCATTCACTGTTTTCGCAGCCAGGGTTCTCTTCTTCATACTGCCGCCGGGCTTCGCAATGTCGGCCCGAAAGGCTAAGCAATCCGCCTTAAGAATCTGGTGCATTTGCATCTCTGCAAACCGTGGCAGAAGGTAGCCATTAACTTGCACCAGCGTTGCCTTAAGCGTGTTCCGACGCCAGACGGCTGTATTTTCACTAAGCCAAATTGCCGTGAACTCACCGAATGTCGGGGTTGTGCGCTCTACAATGGCAGGTTGCGCAGAAATCTCAACTGCAGCGCTACGACGGGCTGGGGCCGGTAATAAAGCTGGCTGGCTACCAAACTCAGCAGCGCGATTACTGCCTGGGAAGAACTTAATGTAATTGAACGTGCCCGCTACGATTTCCCGCTCAATACGCTCAAGGACTTTTTCCATCTTGCGACGATTCGCCGTGGTGTCGCGGAGAGTGGTTTGTTCGCGACAACGAACTCCTTGATACCGGAAATCAAAATATAATAAACCCGTTTCTTTACGACTATTAATTTTTGACATAGCAAGTCGCTCCTGAGGCCATGGGAATTGATAAAGAATCCTCCGAGGGCACCACCATGTCTCTTTCGATATTTTCCCAAATATAAAGAATCTTCCGCCCGCCAAATGGGCGAATGTAGTGAGTTCCCTCGAATAAGACCGAGTCTTTTAAGCAGCTGCGAATGGTAGTAGGCTCGTAATGAATGCGGGCGGCTAATGCTTCAGTAGTAAGGTATGTGTAGCTCATGTATATTCTCTCTTAAGAATGAAGTCTTTCGACACTACATGTAGCCGATTCGCTACATGTAGTGTTAATAGAACACATCAAAAAGAAAGAATCAACTCTTTTTGTAGTCAATTAACTACATTGGTAGCCAATGATTAGAATTAAACTGAAAGAAGCTCTTGCTGAAAAGGAGTTTCAAGAGAAAAGAACAATCACTCTCGGTGAAGTCGCTAATGACACCGGAATTCACCGCGTCACCCTATCCAAAATAGCGAATGATCATTCCTACAATCCTGGATTAGATTTAATTGATCGGCTATTAACGTACTTTAAATGCGATATAAATGACCTGTTAGTCCACCTACCTAACGAGTGACCAGCAATTACTAACTGGTCATTTTGGCCATTTTTTTACATCTAAATATTTTGGCTGTGGTCACAGGATGGTCACGATTTGGTCACAAGGTGGTCACAGCAGAAAGTCCAGACGAAAAAAAAGCGCTGCATGTATGCAACGCTTTGAATTCTTTAGAGAAAATGGTGGGCCGTGATGGATTCGAACCATCGACCAATTGGTTAAAAGCCAACTGCTCTACCACTGAGCTAACGGCCCATATTCTCTTACTATGCTACCCGCGAGTTCCGGGGGCCGCATTGTAATGCTATCTTCCGAATGAATCCAGTATTATTTACCAGACCTAAATCACTGATTAATCGCCAAAATTGCGTCTTTTCAGTGACCTCGAAAGAGGCGCCTATAATACGGATTTCAAAAGAAAAAACAACCGCAACACACTAAAAAAAGCAGTTTTATTACAGTTTGTGATATCGAGTGGGGTCAGCGACGCCAGCTTGCAGAAAACCTTCGCGACGAAGATGGCAGCTGTCGCATCGCCCGCAGGCTTCGCCTTCAGTATTCGCTCGATAACAGGACACGGTTTGTCCGTAATCAACACCTAAGCCAGTACCTAGCTTGACGATATCCGCCTTACTGAGCGCCATTAAGGGGGTGTGGATGCGCATGCCGTGCCCTTCCACTCCGGCCTTGGTCGCGACATTCGCTAGGGTCTCGAAGGCCTCTATAAAGGCTGGGCGACAATCTGGGTAGCCCGAGTAGTCCACTGCGTTCACACCGATAAATATGTCATTAGCGTCAAGAACTTCAGCCCAGCCAAGTGCAATCGACAAAAATACGGTATTACGAGCCGGTACATAAGTTACAGGGATCCCGAGAGCTCCTGCGTCCGGCACAGCGATATTCATATCGGTCAAGGCGGAGCCGCCGATGCTACTCAAATCTAGGGTGATAATTTTAAATGCTTTGGCACCACCGGTTTCAGCCACACGCTTTGCGGCAACTAATTCGGCGCGGTGACGCTGACCATAGTCAAATGCCAGGGCATAACACTCATACCCTGCTTTTATTGCCTGGGCCAATACCGTAGCGCTGTCTAAGCCACCGGAAACCAGTACGACTGCTTTCTTTTGCAAAACACGTCCTCGTTGCTAATGCCCTGCGGCGTCATTCCACAATATTTTATGTAATTGCATTTGAAAGCGCACAGGGAGGTTATCTGCCACTATCCAGTTTGCCAAATCGGTGGCACTAAGCTGACCAAAGCTAGGCGAGAACAACACCTCGCCAGCACGTTTATTCAGCTGGTAACTATCGAGTTGAAACCGTGCCCAGTCGTAATCTTCACGATTACACAGCACGAATTTAACTTGGTCGTGGTCGGTAAGAAAGGGGATATTATCCATAAGATTGCGGTGCATTTCACCTGACGCGGGAGTTTTTAAGTCCATTACCCGCGAAACCCGCGCATCAACCTTTTCTATTGGTAGGGCGCCACTGGTTTCTAATGACACCTCATAGCCTGCGTCACAGAGCGCGGTGAGCAAGCTTAGGCATTCGGGCTGCGCTAACGGTTCACCACCGGTGACGCATATATAGCGGGGAGAATACTGCGCTACTTCAGCGAGGATATCGTCCAATTCGCGACGCTCGCCACCGTGAAAGGCATACTCCGTGTCACAGTAAACGCAGCGCAAAGGGCAACCTGTAAGGCGCACAAATACTGTGGGTAAGCCCAAAGTACGAGACTCGCCCTGCAGAGAGTAAAATATTTCAGTAATACGAAGGGTGTTCGCTTTCATTAGCACTGGCTACCGGATACTGGATTACTCCCGGAGACCAGCCGCGCAAGCTTTGCTCCGCGAACAATCAGAAATTCTTACGGAGAAATTCCCGTGATTTGTTCACTGCAGAGTTACCGGTACTGCCGTAACGGTCAATAACATGGGTCAGTAATTCTTGGGATTTTTGCTTATTGCCATTCAAAAAGTAAACCGTGCCCAGTTTATACATGGCCGCGGGGACTTTATCGTGGTCGGGGTATTTGCTTAGCAAATACTGAAAGGCGTCAGTTGCAGCCTTTAAATTCTGGGGTTTAACAGCGACGTAGAGTTCACCGAGCCAATACCACGCATTAGGTGTGTAGCGACCTGAGGGGTAGCGCTCAACATATGCCAAAAAAGACGTGATGGCTTGATCGTAATTGCCACTTCTCACCAAAGCGTAAGCGTCGGTGTAATCAGATGATTCATTGCCGTTACTTGCAACGGCGGGGACAGCACTAACTGCTGGCGAATTAACAACATCTGCACCCGTTACTGCGGCACCAGCTGCCTCACCAGTAATTCCAGCGTCACTTCCAACATCTACAGCGGCATTGGCTGCCGTAGAAGAGCTGCCAACCACGGCACCAGCGGCGCCAGTGGTTAGCGAACCCAAACGGCGGTCTAGATCAATATAGCGATCTAGGCCCTGCTGTTTTAGTTGGCTGATCTGATGCTCTTGCTCTTCCACTATCCCCCGCAACGTCATCATTTCTTGACGAAGCTGCTGTAACTGCTGGTAGATCTCCCCTTGCATACTACGATTGGATTCAGCACCCGCTCGCGGAGAGTTCATATCAACAACTGGGGCCTGAGCCCAAAGTTGCGCCGACAGGCAGGCTGCCGGCAACAGTAAGAACAGTGGTTTTGTAAACTGCATCAGTACGCCTTTAAATTACTTCAGTTCAACGCGACGGTTCTGAGAGTAAGTTGCTTCAGACTGGCCGAATGCAACTGGACGCTCTTCGCCGTAGCTAACAGTCTCAATACGGTAGCGCGGAATGCCATTAATTGCCATGTAATCTGCAACTGCATTAGCACGACGCTCGCCTAGAGCGATGTTGTATTCACGGGTACCGCGTTCGTCAGCATGACCTTCCAGACGCACAGGACCAGTAGTTTTCTTCAGACGAACAATTTGTGCGTCCAGAGCTTTACGAGCCTTAGCAGTCAAAGTGGCTTGGTCGAATTCGAAATGGAAAACCGTTTCGAGATTCATCATGTCCTGGGCATCGTACGCAGAAGCATTTGCATCAGCAGACTCAGTGTAAGTGCTAACGGTATCAGCACCTTCCTGGCCACTGCTATCGGTATCAGTTGATGCACAACCAGCCAACAGCACGCTGAAGAAAGCTACACCCAAAAACATATTTTTTGCTTGGTATTTCATGGCATTTTCCCGTCAAATTTTGATTACACACTTCCGGACACACAATTAATTTTGTCTGCCCGGTCTTTCTTTCCCGGCTACTACATCATTGAAGAAAAGGCGACCAAGCCGGTTCGCGCACATCCCCGAATCGCGACGGCAAGCGATACTTCACTCCACCGTCTATCGATACTGCCGCCAACACACCTTTACCATCGTACTGCGTTGCATACAATAGCATACTGGCGTTTGGCGCTACACTAGGTGACTCGTCCAAATTAGTGGTAGTGAGAATTTCAACACGGTTACGTTTCAAATCCTGTACTGCAATATGAAAATTACCGCTATTTCTATGCACTAACACTAATCCCAGACCGTCGGGCAGCACTCTTGCCCGCGCATTATAGTCACCTATAAATGTCATTCTTTCTACCGCACCGCTGCCCAGTTGGACCTTATAAATCTGCGGTTTACCGCCTCTGTCGGACGTGAATATTAACGATTTCCCGTCCGGCATCCAGGCCGGCTCAGTATCAATAGCAAAATGGTTGGTTACCTGCTGCAAACTGCCGCTGGCCAAATCCATCACATATATATCGGGACTGCCGTCCTTCGACAATACCATTGCCATTTGTGTTCCATCCGGTGAAAACACCGGAGAACTATTCAAACCTCTAAACGAGGTCAATTGCTTACGCACCCCAGTCAGCAGGTTCTGCGTATAGATTGCAGGCCTGCTAGTTTCAAAAGATACATAGGCGATTGTCTTGCCGTCGGGAGCCCAAGTCGGCGCCATAATTGGCTCTCGACTGTCAAAAAGTACCGATTCGTTAGCTCCATCGATGTCGCTTTTCAGCAACCGGAAGCGGGTTCGATTGCCCCCTTCGCGAACAGCGGAAACATAAAGCAGTTGCGTCCTAAATGCACCGCGAATATTTGTGAGTTTTTCATATATTTTGTCGCTGACCGTATGCGCGAGGTAACGCGGCTTGTCCACACTCACTGATTCCGTGCCAGTTAAGATCACACGCTGAGTATTAACGTCTAAAAGTTCATAATTCGCGGTCAGGGCATTCGGCCCATCCTGAGTCAATGAACCCACTACCACATAGTCGACACCCAGACTCTTCCAGTCGCGATAATAGACTTCACTGGCATTGCGCGGCCGTCCCAGCATGTCGCCACGACTCAAGGGCGCAAACTGGCCGCTGCGATGCAAATCCATCTCAATGATAGACGCAACATCCTCTGCCACCGCCACGCCGGGCTGCCAGCCGAAGGGCACAATGGCAATCGGTACCGGATCATCCTTGCCCTTATTAATTTCAATAGTGAGATCAGCTATTGCGAAATTGCCGGCCAGCACTAGTGCTAACACTGTAACGATTTGTTTAAACATTACCGCCTCAAATCTTGGGGTGAGAAATTAATCGTAAATCGTCGGAAATTCTTCTCGTACGCCGACGGATCTTTGCGGGCCAGCTCAGCCAGCTCTTCTATTTTACCTAAACGGGTGACCGCTCGGGTTACCGATAAATCAAAAGCGCTATCACCACTGCCTCTGGTAATCGTATGCCCAACGATTTCGCCGGTGGGCGTCGTCATAATCTGGATCGTGGTCTGCATGCCGTTTCTGGCTGACAGAGGCCGCGTCCAATTATTGGAAATTAAGGTCGTAATCAAATCGGCATAAGTCGACGCCAATTCACCGTCTTCAACCAAGTCATCTTCTGATGCTAGCGCATCAGCCAGCTCTTTTTGCTGCTCGCGACGAATCTCTTCCTCTAGGGCACGCTGCTTAGCCGCTTCCCGCGCTTTTTCCTGTTCCTTTTGTTTACGAATCTCCTCTGGCGTCGGCCCTTTCGGTTCAGGCTTTTTGACCTGCGGCACCGGCTTCGGTTTTGGCGGTGGCGGCGTTGGTTTTGGCTCGGGCTTTTTGACCGGCTCAGGCTTCGGTGCCGGTTTGACCACGGGCTTCGGCGTTGGTTTCGCCACGGGCTTAGCCGGTGCAGGCCGACTAACGGGTTTCTCTATAACCAGTTTCGCCTGTATTGCCAACGGCCGCGCTTCCAAGGGCTTGGTATCCTGCATAGCCGGAATACCGAACAGCAATAACGCGATTATGCCAGTGTGCAGACTGACGGTGACCGCTGCGGGAAGCAGTTTAATATCTGTCATCGCGCTTACTTCGCTCCACTGCGCGATTGAGGTTCCTCGGTAATCAAACCTATCGATGTTGCGCCAGCACCCTGCAAAACCGCCATCGCCGCGACTACCGCCGAATAATCAACCGCGCCGTCACCCTTCACCATCACTGGCGTTTTGGGCTTATTACGCAAAATCTTACTAATCTTGTCACCAATATCTGCCAATTCCGCTGGCTCGCCCTGCTTACTAGGGTCGCCGAGGGTCACGTAGTATTTACCCTGTTTATCTACCGAAACGACAATAGGGTCGTCGTCGGTCGGTGGTACCGGCTCGGTAGACGCCTGGGGCAATTCAACTTGCACACCTTGCACCAGCATTGGCGCCGTCACCATGAATACAATTAATAGCACCAACATAACATCAATGTAGGGAACCACATTGATGTCGGACATTGGCTTACGCTTATTTCGCCGCGACATAGCCGTTTCCCTTAATCCCGCGAGTGAATCTGGCGGTGTAAAATGCTAGAGAACTCTTCCGAGAAGGTATCGTACTTACCCGCGAGGGAATCGACCTTGGAAGAAAAACGGTTGTAACACACCACCGCCGGTATTGCGGCAATCAAACCCATCGCGGTCGCAACAAGCGCTTCAGAAATACCGGGGGCCACAGTTGCCAGCGTCGCTTGTTGCACCTGACCTAAGCCGTGGAACGAACCCATAATTCCCCACACTGTTCCGAGCAAGCCAACGTACGGGCTGGTAGAACCCACAGTAGCCAAGAATGGCAGGCCATGCTCCATCGCTTCTTCTTCCCGCGACAGCGCCACGCGCATCGAACGCTGACAAGCATCCATCATGGCATCGGAGTCCAGACGCTTTTTGGCGAGTCGGGTAAATTCTTTGTAGCCAGCCCGAAATACACTCTCCATCCCGAAGACGGCGTGTTTTTCTTCCCCTTCTTTATATAAGGTATGCAAATCGGTGCCAGACCAAAAACGCGATTCAAAGCGCTTCATCTCGTTCTCGGCCTGATTAAAATACATGACCCGGTTGGCAATTTGATACCAGGACACCACCGATGCAAGTAACAGCACCATCATTATCAGCTGCACAAACAGACTGGCCTGACTCACTAAGTGCCAAATGGAAAGCTCTTGTCCCACAGTTAACTCCTGATATTTTTTGTATTAATGCTGTAGCGCCGCCAATAGCGTCGCCGGTATTCGTTTTGGTTTTAATGTCGCGCTGTCGACGCAGGCTACTGTTACTTCTGCGTCGCAAATCAATTCTTCACCACGATACACTCGCTGTTCAAAGCGCAAGCTAACTCGAGCCGCCGCTATGACTCTGGCGGTAACAATAAGTTGCTCATCTAATCGTGCTGGACGTAAATATTTTGTCTGCAGTGCGCTAACTACAAACATTAGCGCGTCATTCATGATTTCTGTTTTAGAAAACCCCAGCGCCCGCATGTATTCTGTGCGTGCACGCTCCATGAATTTCAGGTAGTTCACATAAAAAACGATGCCACCCGCATCAGTGTCCTCGATATAGACTCGCAGCGGTAGCCTGAATTCCATTAGGGCGCACCACCGTTTTCGGTAATATCCCCACTTTTGGGCATTTCAAGACCAAAGTGACGGTAGGCCATATTGGTTACCACCCGGCCACGCGGTGTACGCATGATATAACCTTGCTGGATCAAGTAAGGCTCAAGTACATCTTCAATGGTACCGCGCTCTTCACTAATCGCGGCGGCAAGGCTGTCGACCCCTACTGGGCCGCCATCAAAACGCTCAATCATAGCCAACAATAAGCGCCGATCCTGATGATCAAAACCACTGCTGTCGACATTAAGCATATTTAATGCCTGATCGGCGATCTCCGCACTCACAAAACCATCGGCCTTCACTTCAGCATAATCTCGCACGCGCCGTAATAGCCGATTGGCAATACGCGGCGTGCCTCTGGAGCGCAGTGCAATTTCATGGGCACCGGCATCATCAAGGCGCATGCCGAGAATGCCCGCACTACGGCTAACAATGGTGGTGAGATCCTTCACCCCATAAAATTCCAAGCGCTGAACAATACCGAAGCGGTCCCGCAGCGGTGACGTTAACAAGCCCGCCCGAGTGGTAGCACCAACCAGTGTGAACGGCGGTAAATCTAATTTAATTGAACGTGCGGCCGGTCCTTCGCCAATCATGATATCCAGCTGATAGTCTTCCATCGCAGGATAGAGAATTTCCTCAATATTAGGGCTGAGACGATGGATCTCGTCGATAAACAGCACATCACCGGCATCGAGGTTGGTCAATAGAGCAGCAAGGTCACCCGCTTTTTCCAATACCGGCCCCGAGGTCGTTTTGAGCGACACCCCCATTTCATTGGCCAAGATATTTGCCAAGGTGGTTTTGCCCAAGCCTGGAGGGCCGAAAATCAGGGTGTGATCCAGTGGTTCATTGCGCATCCGCGCTGCACTAACAAATATCCCCATTTGCTCACGCACCGCTGGCTGACCAATATAATCAGCCAAACTTTTGGGTCGTATGGCGCGGTCATAGCGCTCTTCGGCAGGCTCGCCGAGTTCCGGCGCCACGAGGCGGTCTATTTCAATCACTGAGTTTTGCTCATTACTTAATCATGTTTTTTAAGGCAGCGCGGATTAATTCCTCGCTACTCGCATCGTCCAGTTTCAAGGCGCTAATTGCCTTGCTCGCCTCTTGGGGCTTATAGCCCAGCGCCACGAGGGCGGCCTCGGCTTCGGCGATATTCGCTCGGCCCAACGCCTGGGGCGTTGGCATACTTACACTGCCAGACTCCGGCGCCCAATCTTTGAGACGGTCACGCATCTCAATAACCAAGCGCTCAGCGGTCTTCTTACCCACCCCCGGCAAGCGCACCAGCGCAGCAGTATTACCATCTTGCACGCAGCGCACAAATTCATCGCTGTCGATGCCCGACATAATCGCCAAGGCCATTTTCGGGCCAACACCGTTTACCTTAATCAAATCCCGAAACAAGCGCCGCGCACGAACATCGCTAAAACCGAACAACTGCTGGGCATCTTCGCGAACTATAAACTGGGTGTAAAGCGCCACTTCCTCGCCCAGCGCGGGCAAATTATACAAAGTAGTCATGGGCACTAGCACTTCGTAGCCCACACCCTGTACATCAATCACAATTTCCGGTGCTTGTTTTTCAATCAACACGCCGCGCAAACGTCCTATCATTACTGCTCCAAACTTAGGTAAGGCGCCCGCGCCGCATGCGCGTTGCCGTGGTCGATGCCGACATTGTTAATAATCCCTGACGGGAGTTTGCATGGCAAATTGCCGCCGCCAGCGCATCGGCAGCATCTTCTTGGGGTACTGCCGGCAACTTCAGTAGAATTTTTACCATGTGCTGGATCTGGTCTTTATCCGCCGCACCGGTTCCCACCACAGCCTTTTTAATTTGCCTAGCGGTGTACTCAGCGACAATCAGATCATTACTGACGCAAGCCACCACCGCAGCGCCCCGCGCTTGCCCCAGCTTAAGTGCCGAACCAGCACTCTTGGCCATAAAAACCTCTTCCACCGCTGCCTCTACCGGGGAATACTCAGCAATGATGGTACTTAAGCTCTTAAAAATAATATCCAAGCGCGCAGGTAGCGCACCCGTAGGAAGGCGGATAACCCCGCTGGTAATATAGCGATGGCGATTGCCAATCACCTCTATCACCCCAAAGCCGGTTTTTTGTGAACCGGGGTCCACACCCAAAATAATTGTCATCGCAACCGCTGTGTTGTTCTTTATATAAGTGCAGATAGCCTAAACGGGATGTTTAGCCGCGATCCTCACCACCGCGCCAACTTCTGCGCAGTGGGCACCGATCAAGATATTATTATGCACAGGTTTGTACCGAGATTAACATGCTCTAGGCTCGCAGTTTGTGCCCGCAGCCACCATTAAGACAACTGATCGAGTACTGCTTGCGGGATTTGCGCATTGGTATGGACTTGCTGAACATCGTCGAGATCTTCGAGCATATCAACTAATCCCAGTAGCGCCTCGGCGCCAGCCACATCAAGCTCAACGTTCAGCGTAGCCAGCATCACTGTGTCCGCAGTGTCATGCTTAAAACCCGCTGCGAGCATCGCATCTTTAACGGCCATAAAATCGCCAAACTCAGTCAACACCTCGGTGGACCCATCATCGTGGCTCACCACGTCTTCAGCGCCTGCTTCAAGCGCCGTCTCCATTAAGGCGTCTTCATCAATACCCGGCGCATAAACCAGCTGCCCCTTACGGCTAAATAAATAAGCGACGGAGCCATCAGTACCAAGATTACCACCGCGCTTATTAAAGGCGTGCCGCACATCGGCCACGGTACGGTTGCGATTATCAGTCATGCACTCAACAAATACGGCCACCCCACCAGCGCTATAGCCTTCGTAGCTGACTTCGTCATAATTATCACTATCGGCATTGCCCGTGCCACGGGCGATCGCCTTATCGATGGTATCGCGCTTCATATTGGCGGTGAGCGCCTTGTCGACCACCGCGCGTAAGCGCGGATTATCTTCAGGCGTCGGGCCACCCGCTTTAGCAGCGACGACAATCTCGCGAATCAATTTAGTGAAAATTTTGCCGCGCTTGGCATCTTGCCCAGCTTTGCGATGCTTGATATTGGCCCACTTGCTGTGACCCGCCATACAGCCTCCTGATAGCAGTGAGCCCCGCATTGCGAGGCTCACCCAGATCAAATAATCGAACGCCGGAGCGTCTTTTAGCCGATTATTATTTCTCTTCTAACTTGCGCAAACGAATATTCAGCTCGGTTAATTGCTTAACTTCAACTGTACCCGGTGCGTCTGTCATCACACAGGCCGCACTTTGGGTTTTAGGGAAGGCAATAACGTCGCGAATAGACTTTGCGCCAGTCATTAACATGACCAAACGATCCAGACCAAAGGCCAGACCACCGTGCGGTGGCGCGCCGTACTTAAGCGCGTCCAGCAAAAAGCCGAATTTCTCGTCGGCTTCTTCTGGGCCAATGCCCAACACGCGGAATACCGCCTGCTGCATGTCTGAGCGATGTATACGAACCGAACCGCCGCCAAGCTCAGTACCGTTAAGCACCATATCGTAGGCAATAGACAGGGCTTCACCCGGTGCTTTTTCAAGCTCTTCTGGGCTGCACGATGGCGCAGTAAAGGGGTGATGCAAGGAAGTCCAGTTGCCACTGCCATCTTTCTCAAACATTGGGAAGTCAACGACCCACAGTGGCGCCCACTCGCAGGTGTATAACTTCAGATCTTCACCGAGTTTACAGCGCAGCGCGCCTAGAGCCTCGTTAACAACCTTGGCACTATCGGCGCCAAAGAAGATCAAATCGCCATTCTCAGCGGCTAAGCGATCCAGAATCGCTGCACGCACGGGCTCAGGCAAGAATTTAACAATAGGCGACTGCAGGCCATTTTCCAGATCGCTCTTGTCGTTGACCTTGATATACGCCAGACCTTTGGCACCGTATATACCAACAAACTTGGTGTATTCGTCAATCTGCTTGCGAGTCAGGGCTTCATTACCACCGGGAACTTTCAGCGCAGCTACGCGGCCTTCTGGGCTTTTGGCTGGACCAGAGAAGACTTTGAACTCCACGTCTTGCATCAAATCGCCAACGTCGACCATCTCTAGCGGAATCCGCAAATCAGGCTTGTCGCTACCAAAACGCGACATGGCCTCGGCGTACTTCATGGTAGGGAAGCTGCCAAGGTCAATATTCATCACTTCTTTAAACAGATCGCTAATCATGCCCTCGGTAACGGCCATGATCTGCTTGTCGTCCATAAACGACGTTTCAATATCGATCTGGGTAAATTCGGGCTGACGGTCGGCGCGCAGGTCTTCGTCGCGGAAGCACTTGGCGATTTGATAATAGCGGTCAAAACCAGACACCATCAGCAGCTGTTTAAACAACTGGGGCGATTGCGGCAGCGCAAAGAACTTACCCGCGTGAGTACGACTAGGCACCAAGTAGTCCCGGGCACCTTCTGGCGTGGCGCGGGTCAAAATAGGCGTTTCAATATCCAAGAAGTTCTGGCTATCGAGGTAACGGCGCAGCACCGAGGTAATCCGCGCGCGTAGGCGCAGCTTGTCGGCAATTTGTGGGCGACGAAGGTCTAGGTAGCGATAGCGCAAACGCACGTCTTCGCCAACATTGGTGTGATCGTCCAACTGGAACGGTGGGGTTTCTGACTCATTCAGAATTTCCAGCTCTTTGCCCAGCACTTCGATCTCGCCGGTTTTCATATTGGCGTTGACGGTCGCACCGGCGCGGGCGCGAACCCGGCCGCGAATACGCAAAACATATTCACCGCGCACCCGGTCAGCCGTACGGAAATGCTCTTCGGTGTCTGGGTCAAACACCACCTGAACAATACCCTCACGGTCGCGCATATCCAGGAAGATAACCCCACCGTGATCTCGGCGGCGATCTACCCAACCACACAAGGTCACTTCTTGATCTATGTTCTCACTACCCAAGCTGCCGCAATAATGACTGCGCATGAATTCTGTCCCGCTATATCGAGTTTATAAAGTCACAATCCGAGTTTTAATCGGAGGAGGAAGATGTGGCCGGGGCGCTAGTGGCACCGCCATCGCCAGCCAAATTTTTCTTTTTGTCGCCAGATTTAAAATCGGTTTCATACCAACCACCGCCTTTTAGGCGAAATCCCGCCGCTGAAACCTTTTTGACCAGCTCTGCCGCTTTACACTCTGGGCAATCGCGCAGCGCCGGATCACTCATTTTGTGCAATGCTTCAAACTCATGCTCACAAGCCCGGCACGCATATTCGTAAATAGGCATATCAATCTCCCCAAACAAAACACATAAATGACATCATTAAGGGCCAAGCGGCTCAAAAGGAGCGGGATTATAACGCAAAGCATCCCCCGCAATAAATGCAAGAGCCTATTTGAGGGGGAAATAAACTGTAAAGCGGGGAGGTTTAGACCCCAAAGTAGCTAAAAAGCCACTTTGGGGGGTAAAGCGGGTACTTATACTGCGAAATCTTTCAGCTTTTTCAGTGGGCGAACCTTTACGGCCACACTCGCTGGCTTGGCTTTAAACATGGTTTCTTCACCGGTGAAGGGGTTAATGCCCTTGCGCGCCTTAGTCGCTGGCTTCTTCACAGTGGTGATTTTCATCAAACCGGGAATAGTGAACTCGCCTAATGCACGCTTTTTAATACTGCGCTCAATCAAGATTTCCAGCTCAGCCATAACATCACCAACCTGCTTACGGCTCAAATTGGTGTTTTCAGCAATTTCAGTCAGAATTTGAGTTTTGGTCATTTTCTCACTGATTGCTGTTGTTTTACGCTTAGGTGCCGCGCTTGCTGGTGCGCTCGCTTTTGCCTTAGCGGCAGCTTTTTTTGGAGCAGCTTTTTTTATCGCCATTATGATTATTCCTGTATCTCACGTTGAATAGTACTTGCCCATTTGAATCTTTAGCACCTCAAGCCAATACCTCAGCATTCACCACTAAAAAGTGCATGCGACTACCTATAGTCGATTGTTTTACGCAATACAAGATACAAGGGCCTTTTTTGATCAAAAACACTGTAAAAAAGGCATATTCTTATAAAAATCACCTCGTTTATCACCTTGCTCAGCAGTGCCCGAATTTTTCAAACCGCAATGAAAAACAAGCTTAACCACCTTGTTTAAACCTAAAAATCCAAGGCTGAGCGACCTTGAATCACCTGTCGCAATTGCGCAACGACGCCCTGCAATTCGTCAGTTGAATACGGCTTCGCTGGCAACTGTCCCCATACCGGTTTCGGCCAAGCCGGATCTGAACTAAATCTGGCAATATGATGGATATGCAGTTGCGGCACCATATTGCCCAAGGCGGCAATATTTAACTTTTCGGCACCAAACTCACTTCGCAAAATTGCACTACAAAGATTAGATTCCTGTAGGTATTGCAGCTGATCGTCACCACTCAAGTCGCAAATTTCACGCATTTCTGCGCGACGCGGCACCAAAATCAGCCACGGATACTGCTTATCGTTCATTAATAGCAGCCGACATAGGGCTAAATCACCCACAAAAGCGCAATCTCGGGCCAAAGCCTCATGTAATTCGAACATCACTACTCCTTGCGGCTGTACCGCGCTGCCGATCAATCGTAAAATGCGCACACTCTGATAAACAAGGCCAGAATTACATCATGCGCGCTAGCCAATTTCTAATTGCCACCATTAAAGAAACCCCCGCCGATGCTGAAGTCATCAGTCACCAGCTAATGCTGCGGGCGGGCATGATACGCAAGCTCGCCACCGGCCTCTACACCTGGCTGCCCATGGGCCTGCGAGTGCTGCGCAAAGTCGAAGCCATTATTCGCGAAGAAATGGACAATAGCGGCGCTATGGAAGTTCTCATGCCGGTCGCCCAACCTGCCGAATTATGGCAGGAATCTCGCCGCTGGGAACAATATGGCGCCGAGCTATTGCGTTTTAACGACCGCCACGGCCGTGATTTTTGCCTTGGCCCCACCCACGAAGAAGTAATTACCGACCTCATTCGCAATGAAATCAAAAGCTACAAACAGCTGCCCGCCACCTTTTATCAGGTACAAACCAAATTCCGCGACGAGATTCGCCCGCGCTTTGGCGTAATGCGCTCGCGGGAATTCATTATGAAAGATGCCTACTCTTTTCATAATGACCAAGAATCCCTACAAGCGACCTACGACGTGATGCACGCCGCTTACTCGCGCATTTTCACGCGTTTAGGCTTGGATTTCCGCCCCGTTATTGCCGACACCGGCTCCATTGGCGGTAGTGGCTCCCACGAATTTCACGTACTGGCGTCTTCTGGCGAAGACGATATCGCCTTCTCTGACACGTCAGACTATGCCGCGAATGTGGAGATGGCTGAAGCTATTGCCCCCGCCGGTGAACGACCAGCGGCTAGCCAAGCGCTAGAAAAAATCGCCACGCCAGACACCCACAGCATCGACGACGTTAGCGCACTGCTAAAGGTAGACGCCAAGCAGGTTTTAAAAACCCTCATCGTTTACGGTGAAGAAGATGAACATGGCAAACAAGACTTAATCGCACTAGTCTTGCGTGGTGATCACCAGCTCAACGAGATTAAAGCTGAGAAAATAGTCGGCGTGGCCTCGCCACTTACTTTCGCGTCAGAAGAAGACATTGTCGCGACACTGGGCTGCAAGCCTGGATCAATTGGCCCAGCCGGTTTAAAAATTCGCGTTATTGCCGACCGCAGCGCAGCCCACAGCAGCGACTTCGTTTGTGGTGCCAACGAAGATGGTTTCCATCTTACCGGCAGCAACTGGGATCGCGACGCCGCCTTCACTGAAACCGCCGACATCCGCAATGTCGTAGAAGGTGACCCCAGCCCCGACGGCCAAGGCAGTCTGCTAATTAAGCGCGGCATTGAAGTGGGCCACATCTTCCAGCTCGGCACTAAGTATTCCGAAGCACTTAACGCCAGTGTGCTGAATGAAAACGGCAAAGACCAAATCATGACCATGGGCTGCTACGGAATTGGCGTTACCCGCGTGGTTGCCTCGGCCATTGAACAAAACAACGACGACAAAGGCATACTCTGGCCCGCCAGTATCGCGCCCTTTGAAATCGCCATCGTGCCGTTAAATATGCAAAAATCCGAGCGGGTTCGCGAGCAGGCTGAGACGCTCTACAACACCTTGCGCGGCTTAGGCTACGACGTGCTACTCGACGATCGTAACGAACGTCCCGGTGTTAAGTTTGCCGACATGGAGCTGATCGGCATTCCCCACCGCATCGTGATCGGCGACCGCGGGCTCGACAACGGCATGCTCGAATATAAAAATCGCCGCGCCGCAGACAATGAAGACATAGCCATTGACGATGTCGTCGACTTTATTCAGCAGCAGCTGCCTCGTTAACATGATGTGGCGCGGCCTCCAATCTGTCTTACTCGCGCTTTGCCTGCTCGCCGCTCCCAGTTGGGCGGCAACGGGCAAGGACGACCAAGACCGCGATGAGCTGCGTCAATATCTGCAACAGGCGATTGCCGAAGCCGACAGTTTTGAAGACCGTTTCGACGCCGAAGTCTGGCTATTCGATATGTCTAGTCGCATGAGTCGTTTTATAAAAGACCCTGAGGAACGCCTCACCTTTTTGCGCAGTGTTCACCGAGAGGCGAGCGCCGCTGAGCTAAGCCCCGAACTTGTCCTCGCGCTAATCGAGGTAGAAAGCTATTTTGATCGCTACGCGGTGTCCCGAGTCGGCGCCCAAGGCTTGATGCAAGTGATGCCCTTCTGGAAAAAAGAAATTGGCCGCCCGGAAGACAACCTCACCCAGCCCGACACCAACCTGCGCTACGGCTGCCATATATTAAAATTCTACTTAGACAAAGAGAAAGGCAATCTTCACCGCGCCCTGGCCCGCTACAACGGCAGCCTAGGCAAGCACTGGTACCCAGAGCGCGTGTTCACTCGCTGGCGCAAGCATTGGTATAACGGAGAGTTAAGCTTTAATTAACCGGGTAGAACTCATGATAAGGAAAGGTGAAAATCTCGACTTAGAGCGAATCGCAGAATTTGATGTTTTTTCCGGTTGCCGTCGCACTGAAATCAATGAAGGTCGACTTACCGTCTTCGACAAAGGCGGCGATATCGTGGGGTTTATAGTCGAATCGCGCAAGGGCTTGCTCGGCCGCCCGTATATAGAATATTTAGCGGTCGACAATCATTATCGCCGACAAGGACTGGCGGTAAAGCTCCTTCAGGCTATTGAGTCAAAGCACACCGGCAAGCGCTTGTTTATTTCAAGCGAGGCGACAAATACAGCCATGTTGAATCTGCTTAAAAACGAAGGCTATACAATGTCTGGCCGAATAGCGAATGCCAATCTTAGCGGGGCAGACGAGCTGTATTTTTTCAAGCAAATAAACTAAACGCGGACGCTTTGAAAATCTGTACCTTGCTACGCGCAATTATTCCCCTCTAAAAAGGTAAAATTCATTGCCAGAACTAAAAACCATCGGCCTTTTTGTCATCACTGCACTCGCTGAAATTATCGGCTGTTACCTGCCCTATTTATGGCTGCGCGAAGGTAAATCGATTCTCCTGCTAATACCGGCCGCATTGAGTTTGGCGATATTTGCCTGGTTACTTACTTTACATCCCTCTGCGGCCGCCGCTGGCCGAGTCTATGCAGCCTATGGCGGCGTGTATATTGGCATGGCGATTTTATGGCTGTGGGCAGTAGAAGGCATTCGCCCAACACCATGGGACCTTATAGGCTCTAGCGTGGCACTGTTAGGCATGGCGATTATTATATTTGCACCGCGTGCGGCACAATAAAAAGAGACCTGTAATCCCTAGCTTGCGCTAGCGATTATTCGCCTCAAAGCCGGTAATAAATTCATAGGCTTGCGCCGCATCGTCCTGAAATGAGTACAGCGTAAGATTTTCTTTTATATAATATTTATAATTTGGCAGATCAGCGATTTTATCCATATTTTGAAAACCCATAGACCAATCTTTAAAATTCCGGGCTTTAAGGCTGCCGGTGATGATGGTCAGCACATTGTGGTGTCGTGGGTCTTTTCTGATGGTAGCGTACAGCTCACGTACCGTTTGCTCTTCACCTTCCAGCATCTGCATAAAATTGCCGCCTTTGTATAACAGTATGCCCGTAATACCGAGATTCAGATTTTTGGACTGGGACTGCCGCAAAAGTAGCAATAATTCTTCTTCAGGTAGCAACTGCACAGCAGAACTGACGTAGATCAAATAAAAGATCATTTTCCCCTCCGATGGGTAAACGCCGTCTTTTTCAGGGCGCGGTCTCGCCCCCAATATGTAAGATAAGAATAGCGGCCGCAACTAGGGAACCTCTGCATAACCCCCGCAATTTGAGATAATTCTGCGACCACCCATTTCAACCGGACTACTGTATGAGCCAGCTTACCTTCGCCGAAGCCGAATACCAGAACAAAAAGCGTAAAACGCGGCGG
>Ga0207890_1000083_pt1 | contig 58476 bp, 82 predicted proteins | sample LinPmetageLP48_FD_184059 | JGI IMG/M metagenome (GOLD analysis project Ga0207890, IMG submission 184059) | Marine viral communities from the Pacific Ocean - LP-48 (SPAdes) | ecosystem: Environmental > Aquatic > Marine > Oceanic | place: Pacific Ocean | collected 2011-06-13 | reverse complement strand
GTTGTGTTATTAAACGATGCAGAAGTACCTAAAGCGGTGTTGTTTGCACCTGTGGTATTGCATCTGAAAGAATTATCTCCGAAACTAGCATTTAGTGTTCCTGTTGTATTACCAAGTGATGACTTAAAACCAAATGCTGTATTAGTAGCACCTGTTGTGTTAGCTGATAAAGCACAAAAACCCATTGCTGTGTTGTTATTTGCTGTTTGATTTGCAAATAAGGCTTTATATCCTACACCTGTATTAAAATCTCCTGTTGAATTTGTGTAAACAGAACAAGTTCCAAAAGATGCATTTTGACAACCTGTTGTATTACCTTTTAAAGCTCTATAACCAACACCTGTATTTTCTCCAGCTGTTGTATTTTGTTCAAGTGCTTCATATCCTACAGCAACATTTACACCACCTGATGTATTACATACCATCGCACAAAGACCAATTGCTGTATTTGAATCTCCGGTGTTAGCTAATAAAGCATCTTTACCAACTGCTGTATTAAAGTCTCCAGTTTGATTAGTTGTTAAAGCGTCTTTACCTATTGCTACATTACCATCGCCTTCCGATATTGCTGTACCAGCATGATCTCCAATTGCTACATTGTTTGCACCAGATGTCAAACTATCTAAAGCTGTATCTCCTAATCCTACGTTATCTGATCCTGCTGGATGGTTACCATCTAGTTTTATTGTGCCACCATCTGTAGAAAAATTACCAGCGTTAGTTATTCCGTCTGTTGTAGTATTACCATCAACATCTAAATCAACAGCAACAGTTAAATCTGCTGGAAGTGTAACGTCACTGTTTGCATCTTCTACAACTGCTTTTGTTGCAGGTAGAGTACAGAATACATCTTTTGTACCTGCTGAAAAGTTTACAGCATTATTTGAATTTGATGAAGTAATAGGTGTTGTTCTTGCTAATGTACCAGCTGCAACGGTTCCAAGACCGACTTCGAATTCTGCATTTGCTTGGTTAATGATTGCATAATAAGTTGTATTACTATTTCCTATTGCACTAGAAAAAGTTTCAAAGCCTTGAACGGCTCCCGATAAACTAAATGTACCTGTACCTGTAGTAGTAGAGGTTTCTCTTACTCTGTCATGTATAACTAATGCCATTTAATACTCCTAACCAGAGATTCTTAATATAGCTGCTGAAGTTGTAAACGCTGGAAATACAACTGTAAAAGTCCCTGATGTGCTGGTTTTATCTGCTCCAAAATCTAACGCTGCAACAGCTGCATTAGTTGTAGCTGAAGATGTGTTATATATTAATGCACCTCTTGCTGTGATTGTCGCTGAAGTAAATGACAAATCTGCAAAATCAACAATAGCTACACCTTTACCAGTTCCTGAACCGATAGAAGTACCACTGTTAACTAAAGCTTTACCACCAGCTGAATATGTACCTGAATTACTAACTTCGTTAGTAGATGCATAAGCAGTTGTAGTTGAGTTTAGAGTTGCTGAAGAAGTATAGAGAGCTAGTTTAAATTTATCACCACCAGATTGTTTAAAATTGTGATCAGCTTCTAGTAATTGTTTTTTAAATGCGTTTGCAATTGCTTGTGTTATAGCCATAATTTATCTCTTATTTTCCTCCGACTCTGGGAACACCTGATTGGTATTCATCACGTCGTCTTCTTCCCATTTGTTCTATTGAGAATCCTTGCACCGCTTGTTTATATCTTCCTTCGTATAATTGTAAAAGATCTGCTGGACCTTTTAAAAAACTAAAGGCTTCGACTAAACATGCATACAAAAGTCCGTTGGGAAAATACTTACTCAAGTATGTTTGTGTATTTGTACTAGATAAACCTGGGTCTTTCAAGATATAATTAACTTGAACTTGATATGTTGAGTTAGGAGTAGGAGCTAAAACCATTTTATCATCCTCCCACATACCATAATACTTAGGTTCTCCTGTTACCCCCGTAGAGTTAAATTCTGACATGAAACTTGTATCTCTAAACTCTAAAAAATTTCTCGTGGACCCTGAACCACCGTTCACTATTTGTACAGATCTTACTATTAAAGCATCTGCTGGAGTAGAAATAAACCTGTCATTTGTAACTAAATTAGCTGTAGCATATCTTCTATTATTGTCAGAATCTACATCTCTATAAATTCTCCATTCAGAATCTTCGATAAAACCATTTACAATAGCAGTAGTTAAAACATTACTATCTACCTCTGTGTAATCGCTAATTTTTTGTACTAATTCTGCGTATGTCATTATTCAGGACTTCCTTTATATTTTAAACGTATTTTTTTTATTTTACGATCTTCTATTTCTGCCTCTTGTCTTTTAGGTGTAAACATGTCTTTAATAAATTTAATAAATTTTCTAATCATGGTGATATTGTTATAGGTCCTACTGAGCACCCATAACCTCCTCCTTTTATACTACCACTTGTAGCAGTATCTGTGTTAACTGTAAAATGGAAAAAATTACTTAATGAATAGTCTGATGTATTTGTTCCTGGGTTTCCACTTCCTGTATTACTAACATATTTTCCTGTTGTGATAGCGTATCCTGAACCTTGTCCTATTTGTGCACCTGTAATTCCATCAAAACTTGGAATAGTTGCATAAGCAAAAACAGGGTTAGTAGCTGTTCCTGTACCAGGTGATATTGTTGGGGGACCTCTAAATAAATAAGTTGTACCACTTGTTAAACCATGTCCAGGAGAAAAAACATTTATTATTCCTGACCCTGCTGCATAAGTTTCAAAACCATCTTGTGTTATCATGACAGTTGTAATGGGTTCTGTTCTATCTGTTCGGACATTAAGTAATGCAACACCATCTCCACCAATTGCTTTAGGTTCGAGTTGTGGTTGCTTAGGTTCATATTCTGTGTAATGAACAAAAGAACCATTCCATTCTTTGACCATTTCTTTATATGGAAATTCCATACCTGATCTATCTGAAATAGCTTTTGAATGTTTTCCTGTTGCGTACTTAGACATTAAGTTCCTGGGTAATAAGCTTTAGGTGTAATAAATGTACTTGAAGCTGAACCATCTTCTTGTAATGCTCTTTGAAACTCATCTTCATAAATTAATTTCATACCTTGCATTAATTGTGGAGCATATTTCATAGAAAGATAATAAGCTAAACCAGAAACCATACATGGTACAAATCTAAAAGGCATGTCCGTTGCGTTTGTATATTCTCCAGCATCTTGAATTCTTTTTATGTAATAAAAATGCATATCTTTAGATGCATTCGTAGAATCAGGAGTTGGATAAACATTAACACTAACATGATCAATAAATCTTTGTACCCAATATTGATTAGGTGTACCTTGAGATAGTTTATTAGAAAAAGCACCATAAGTTGATCTATCAACTTTTGTCATTGGACTATCTGATTGATCTGTTGCTGTTCTATTGCTTCTTAATTGTGCTTCAAGGACATCGGATATTCCATACACTCCATTTGGATTTGAAGTAGCACTTGTACCGTCAGAGGATGCTCTAAAAAATTTGTATTCAGCTTGCCCTTGAATTAAATCAAGATCAAGTTCTCCTATTTCCCAATAGTGAATACCTCTATTGCCCCATTCTTGAAGCATTATATTTAAAGAACGTCTAGCCGTTTTTAATTGAAAACCAGAATAATCTAGTACTCCAATTCTTTCATAAGCTTCTTCTACTATTTCATCAATAGAAAAAGTCTTATCAAATGTAGTTGTACCCGAAGTTGTGTTAGCCATTTAGCCTCCTATTCGTAGACTTTAATCCATTCACAAACAACTGTAACTGTATCTCCTGCTGTGCAAGCTGGTAAAGTTAAATTAACATCTCCTGAATATCCACTTGCTTTAGTGTTTTTAAGACCACCAAAATCAGAATAATCAAAAGCCATTTCTCCTGCTAATGTTTGAAAAGCAACATCTGTTGTTGCATCCCAAAGTAATCTTACAGCATCCGCTGGTGCTGTAACTGATACATTAAAACTAACTTTGTTAAGTCTTACTGTTTTGCAAGTTTTACCATTGTTTGATGCTAATGCTGAAACATCAACTATTTTAGTTGAGCCTCCTGAACTATCAGAAACATTGTTATAATGTGTTATAAGTTTTTTTGCTCCGTCGAATACAGTTGTGTTTAATACTGTGTCTGCCATATTTTTCTCCTTTTAAAAGGTGCCTGCATTACCAGGCACCTCGAGTTAATTTATTACGCGTCTGCGTATGGTGTTACTATTGTACCTGATCCAATCAATAAAGAATTGTGAACCAAATATGTAATTGCATCAACCGCGGTAAACGAAACTATGCTACCAACGATTCCACCTTTTGTAGAACCATTCATAGTTATAACATCATTTGTTGCAGCTGGTACAAAAGCTTTTTTTGCACCGTCGTTTACACCAATTAAGATTGCACCTTTAAATTTATCAGTACCGTCTGTTTTGATATCCATATCAGTTGCAGCTGTTTCCACTACAAAGTGAAAAGTTGCACCAAGGTTATTTAAGTTGTTGACGTCGTTATCACCTGCTGATGCTCCATTTGCACTTATATTGATACTCGGTAAAGTAAATTTACCATCAGCATCATTTGTAAGTAAAATTTTGCCAGCGTGTGCAGCAACTGTCAAAGTTGTGTCAGCTGTTAAGCTAACAGTCATACCAGGACCTGTATTTATAAAGCCATTTTTAGAAATGACCGGTCCCGAAAAGGTTGTGTTTGCCATGATTATTCTCCTAGTTAAATTCTACATAGTCTCTAGGCCGTCGACTATACTGCGTCTATGCAGAATATTAATTTATGTATAGTGCCAAAAGTATATACTAGTTTTGAGTAGAGTGCAAGAGAGCCTGTAGTGTGGAGTGGATTTTTTCCAACGATGTAGCTTTTTACTAAGTAGCTACTGAAACTTCAGGAGTTAAACCTTCGACAGTATTCTGTCTGTGGGCAATTGCTGCTTCTTCCAGCTTGATCTTTGTGATGACTTCTTTAACTTTGTCATCAATTCTGACCATTTCAAGAGTATATCTATTATTAGATAGGTGCTCTTGTTCCCACTTCAACTCCAAGGACCTTTTTGCTTTGTATAGGTCTTGTATCATCTATAACCTCCTCATAGGTTATTCTATTTACCTTGTCGTCATAACTTACTCCAAGGTTTTCCCAAACTATACTGTTTTCTCCTAGTTTGTCAAGGATTGATTGTTCTAGTGAAGTTGGGGAATCTTCAGAATCAACTTTAAACTTTGCGTGATAATTGTATGCCCAAATGTTGATTATGAATTTTTTCATGGTTTTTTCTTTCTATATTGTAAATGAGGCGGTTTTAAGGCCGCCTCATAAAAAGTATTAATTAAGCACCTTCAACGCCAAAGATACCTCTAGGGTCAGAAACTCCAAAAGAGTATCTTTCTCTAGCTTTATATCTAACGTTACCAGTATCGAAATCGCCTTCCATTGCAGTTGTCAATGGAGCTCTATTGAACATTTTCATGCCATTAGGGACATCTGTTAAGATATAAAACGCATCTGAGTCTGTTAGGTAGTTGTTCACTCTATAACCTTGAGGAATCATACCCATAGAAACAATTGCATTGATATCGTTATCAGCTGTGCTTGTTCTACCTTGAGATTTCATCAATCTCTCAGCTGTGAACTGAAGCTCAGAAGGAATAATCATTTTTACTCCTCTTGCTGCGATTCTAAGGCCTCTTTCGTCACTCATTTGACCAATGTCTATTAAAGACTGCTCTAATGAAGTTTCGTTAAGGTCAGCTTGAGTTGCTAAAGTGTTAGCAAAAGTTCCAGCTACTGTAGGGTGAGAAGTGTTAAATAAAGAAACACCGTCACCTGAATCAAAAGCATCTGCAGTTGGCAGACCATTGATTAGTGGCTCGACTGATTTTACTTGTTTAGCATTACTCATAGATCTAGCTAAAGCTTTTGTATATCTAGACGCAAGTCTATCATACAAGTTGTCCTCAATCGCTTCTTCAGTGATTGCGAACGCTAAAGCTACAGTCTCATGAGTGTATCTAGCTGTGAAAGTTTCTTGTGCTTCATCAAATGAAACTCCAGAACCTTCACCTTTTACTTGTGCGTTTGCGAAACCAGATAACATTACTTCCTCTTCGAAAGCTCTGTCAGATGATTCCTCGTTATAAATCTCAGCATGCTGATTTTCGTAACGTTTATATTCCAGGCCGAATAGTGCATTCAAACCTGGCTCTAACTCTTTTACGAGTTGGGATCGTGATATAGCCATAATTTATTCTCCTATTCTAGCTTAGTTTTGTAGTTCGATTAGATTAGCAACTACTACTACTGATCTGAAAGCCGCATTTTCATCGTTTTCAGGATCTTCAGCAGATCTTAGCAGTCTCCATGAAGCCGCATCAGCACTTGTATCATCATGATCCAAAGTTGCTGAAGATTGTCCAGTAGTTGTACTACCAGCAGAAGCATTCATGTCATACGTTTCAAGGTATCCTGCTTGTGCTAATGCAGCATCAATAGCTACTACATATTGTTGTTGAGGGTTATCGAATACAAATGCATCGATATCTTCTGAGTTTGCTGGTGTTACTTGTACGTAATGGTTCGCAAACGTCGGCTTTAAAGTTGTAGCCGCGTTATAGAATATTCCATTTAATACGCCAAGAATCGGAGTGTCAGTTCCCTGACCTTCGACAATATAACCAGCAGCAGAAGCAACCGCACCACCATGAAATATAGTAGTTGCGTAGTTGGCGTCGATTTTATATTTGCCTTGACCAGAAGTCGCTGGAGTTGATCCAAGCGTTCCTGCAGCAATCAAACCGAAACCTTGTGTGTTTCTATTTGCCATAGTTATTTTCTCCTTATGTACCTGCCTCGAAAGGCCTCCAGTACGATTGATTTAATTCAGTGATTTAAAAATTACTTTTTAGTACCACCGAAGGTTACACGAGATTGCCTTTCAATATTGATTGGCATTCTACTATCTTGCTCCTTCATTAAATCGTGTTTGACAGCTTCGTCTCTTTGTTTATGACGGTCTGTCATATACTCTTGACGTTGTTGCGCGATTTCTGTTGGTACCTTCGCAAGTAGAAGGCCACCTACCCCAATCACTCCCTTGTATTTACCGTCTTCGACAGTAGGATAGTCAGATGCATTTTCAACTTCTTCAGATCTTACTAATTCATACCCTTCTCTTAATCTTCCAGATATGTTTTTCGTATCTTGAAAGCCAACGCTTTCTGCTCTAATCCATCTATACCTGAATCCATCAGGTGCAGGGGGTGCATCTAGAGAAGATGGTGGAACCCACACTTTTGGTCTTTCAGACTTTGACCGTGTTTGATCCGCACGTTGAGAAGTATTTTTATTTTCTTTTTCCATGTTACGCTCCTTCCTTCGTGAGTTTTAATTGTTTTGCGTAGTCTTCGAGTGGCACACCTAATTTTTTAGCTATTGCTACTTGTGAAGATGTGAGTCTCACAGTTTTGCGACCAGGCTTTACGCTTCTTGTGGCTGAAGCCACTGTCTGAACAGGGGCGGTCGTTTGCCTATTGTTAGTATTACCAAATTTATGAGGGAAGTCAACTCTAATTCTTTTATCAACTTCTGCATAATATTCGTCAGAATTGGGATCATAACCTTCTTTATCAGTTAAGTCCTTATGTATCTCAAAAGCAGTATATGTCATTGCTCTATCGTTGCCAAACCAACTATTATTAGATGCCCAAGCATCAGCTCTGGGATCTGTATTAATCGGTTCTTGCATTGTTTGAGCAGGTTGCATAACCTGGTTTTGAGGAACATTAACAGGTATTTCTTCCTGTCTTCGTTCTCTACCTTCTTTAGTTTGTTCAAGTTTTGCATTCTCAAAAGCAAGAGTTGCAATTCTTTTGTTAGCTTCTACTTGAGCAGTAGCATCTCCGTTTTCAATAGCTGACGATAATTCTTTTTGTGCAGCTTCTAAACCGGTATTAATACTAGTCTCAAACTTCTTAACATATTCAGAATCAGTTTTTTCAAACTTCTTTTCTAGAACCTGTCTTTTTTCTTCAACAGCTCTTGCGTACTGAACAGCAGCTTGTTCTCTTCTTTCTGCTTCTCTCATTTTACGAGTTAATTTCGCAATACGAGATTGTACCCCTTTACTGTAATCTTCAAGATTTTCATCTTGTTTTTTTTCGTCTAACCTTGTTTCTCGTTCGTTTTCAAATGTTTTATCTGTTCCTGTATCTTGTTCCGTGTTTTCCGTTTCTACAACGGATTCGTCTTTTGTTTCTTCAATAGAAACTTCTGCATCAGGTCCTGATGTATCTATTGGTACTAATTTATTTTCTTCGTCTGGCATAGTTACTCCTTTCTATGATTAAAACTCATGCAAGATGTCCTCTGGACTATCAATTGTTGCTAATACTTCGTCGTCATTTAATAAACGCATTTCTCCGCCGTCTATTTTAATTCGGCTGCCTGCATAACGTGCAAACATTACCCAATCTTTGACCTTGCACCACGGGCCTTCGGGATATCTTTCTTTATCCTTGTAACATTGAGGACCCATAGCCATAACCAAACCAACTTGAGATGCAACTTGTTGCCTCTCTAAAGTTGTTTCAGCTAATACTAATCCACCTTTAGTTTTATCTTTCATTTTAAAAGGTAAAACTATTAACCTCCACCCAGTAGGCTTTGGTAACTTAGGTTCTTTCTCTTCTTTTTTCTCTGATTTTTTTACACCAACAAGATCATTGTTCGGTGTTAATATTGATGACTGTTCCTTCATTGTGCTCCTTATCGTTTAGCAGGTTAGAGATTTCCTGACGCACTGATTCCAGTGCATTGATTTGTCCTATTATATACTTGTAATTTTCCATACTGTCAACCCCTCCAGAAGTTACGGATATTGACAAATCTTCTATTCTTGAATCTAAAAATCTTAAAGTTTTATTTATTACTGTTTCTAATTGCATTATTTCTTCGCTACCTTTCCTGTGTTTTCACCTTTTTTAATAACATAATCTTGAGTACCATTAGCTCCCGTATTCACTTCTTTTTTTAGTTCTTTAAAAAGGTTCATTTGTTTTTTATCTTTTTCTTTCTTTTTAGAATATTCTTCTAAAGCTTTTGTATCTCTCACTAGCAATTCCACTTTCTAAGTGATTTAGATAATCTATCCTCTCCAGTATTATTACTAGCCTTTTGTCTTTTACGCATCCCCTTCATACGCGCGCAGAACGACTTACGTCTTTTTGCAGCTTTAGATCCTTTTTTTAATTTTGATGGTTTTGTTGTAACAGCAGTTTTTAATTTAGAACCAGGGTTCGCTGCTTTATACGAATCAACACCTTTTTGATTTAATCCACCGGACTCTGACTTACCTTCTTTTCTAGTCCACGCTGGACTACCACCTCTTTTAAAATCTTGTCTCATGTGAATGTTTTTACGTTTGTAGGTTTACCACCTGGATTACCAGCTGCTCTTTTTCGTTTGACAGCACTCACCTTTTGCCCTTTTGACATCTGTGTGGCTTTTGCAAGTGGGACGCATTTTGGATATTTCCTCTTTGAGCCTTTGCTTCTCCCGCAAGGTTGATACTTCCCGTCTTTCTTCGGCGCTCCAATATCGACCCATTTTTCCGATACCCATTTTCTCAACCCACCTTTTGAAAAGTGAGTACGCATTAAACACAGCCACCTTTAACGTATTTCATTCTAGTCATATCCATCATTCCACCACCCATAGCTTTTTTTCTAGTTTTCTTTTTGCCACCTGGTGTAACTTTTCCTGAACATACGGCTGAACCGTACATGTTAGCATATGCTGAAGGGTATACTTTGAATTTTCTTTTAGCGGCTGCTTTGCCTTTTGCACAAAGTTTAGCCATTATTTTTTCGCTTTCCCACCTGTTTTAGCAACCATTCTTTTTGGATTATATCCAAACTTTTTTGCTAACTCAGGGTTTGATTTAGCTAGTTTAGCTAATCCTTTATTTTTACTTTTACTAATTGGTTTTCCTGGCATTATTCTCCTTTAGCTTTTTTAAACATTCTACCTATTACTTTGGTATTATCTTTTTGTATTCTTTTATATGCTTCTTTATTTGATTCAGATTTTTTTGTACTTTTTTTAAAAGTTAAAGGCATATCATTTTCTATTTCAAAAGCAGTTTGTTTTAATTTTGCTGTTGAACCTTTTAATTTTTCTGTACCAATTTTTAAATCTCTTGTTGCTTTTTGTATTTTTGTCTCAGGTACGTTTGTTTTAGTTTTGTTGATAGCTTTACCTGCAGCTTTTAAAGCTTTGTATCCGTATGATAAAATTCCCATTATTTTTTTCCTCCTTTAAATATTTGTTTTTTTAATTTATCCATTATGAATTTCTTCCAAATGCTCTACCACCACCTTTTAGTGCTACACCACCTCTTTTCATAGGTTTTTTTGGTTGTTGCAAAAAATTACCTGTTTTAGAATTAAAAGTTCCTAGACCTCTATCAATTATACTTTGTTGGTAATCTGTTGGAAAAAAAAGTTTTTCTTCTCTCTCAACTGGTTTAGATTTTGAAGCTTTACCTTTAGTAGCTCTTATTTTTTTTTTTGGATTTTGTCCTGGCATATTTTATCCTTTTTTTCCTGCTTTAAATATTTGTGTTCCTTTTATACCATAGATTGACGCTACTACAAGTATCCAAAGATTAGTAAACCATTTTGGTAGCTCTGAGAACATCTCGAAAAACAATTTTACCTTGTCCATTGCTGTTGGATCGTCACTTACGACTGCCCAGGCTAAGATTGCGATTGGCAAACTTAAAATTATTAAAACTGCCTCGTCTTTCCAGTCTGATTGTCTAGCTTCAAGTAGTTTTCCTTGGTAAGCTTCTTCTCCCGAAGCCATACGAGAAGCATGCATCAATTGTGCATCCGACATTGCCATTTTAGTCTTCTGTTTGTTAGCGTAAATTTTACTACCAGCAGAGACGGCTAATTTAATTGCCGAAAACCACATATTAGTACCAAGTAGCTGTTTTCTTTTTATTAGATAGCATTCTTTTAGTTCCTTTAACTTGTTCCTTGTCTCCAGTAGGAATATAGTTGAAGGCACTGTTGGCAGTAGTCTTAGATCTTGGATCTATTTCAACATTCTGCGATGGAACTGCTATTTGTTTTTCTTTTTTATAGTTCATCATAGTTTTTACCTTTGTTAACTTAATATATCATTATTTTTCATCAAAGATAGACATTTGTTGCATGCCAGATTTAGCTAAACTTGTATTAGCTCTTAATTCTGCTAATTCTTCGTTCTGATCCATCTTATCTTCGGCTAAATCTCTTGCTTGCATTAGTTTTGCTCTATCAAAATTGGTTTTTGCTTCATCAGCTTCTCTTTTTCTATCATTTTCCATTGCTCTTAAATCAACTTCACGTGATTTTAACTTTAATAGTGGGTCATTATCAAATTGAGAAGTAATTTTATTTTCTTCTTTCATAAATTCTTCTGTCATCTCAGCAATTAACACTGCTTTTCTACCTTCTACTTCGTTATTTAACATTTGAACTTGTTCTTGTATCTGTGGGTTAGTTGCTGCCATCTGTTGCATCTGTTGTATCTGTGCAAGCTGTTCTCTAAACTCCATTTGAACTTGTTCTTGAGCCATAATTGAAATGTGCTCTAATATATTTTTTTGAACTGCAGCCATAACTGGTGGATTATTTCTTACCATGTTAACAGACATAAAATTCAAGTGAGCTGTAATGTGTGCTCTATGATCTTGACCAGGAAAAGCTTTGAAAGGTTTACCACCCATAGCATCAATGTGTTCTAAAGAAGGATCTTTAGGTGCTTCTGGTGGTGTTGGAGGCAGAACGGCATCTACATCTTTTACACCAATCGCATTATACATGTTTCTATAAATTTGATACATGTTGTGAAGTTGTGGATTGCTTGTTGCAATTTGTAATTGCGTTTGAGCTAAAGTTATTCTTTGTGACATTGAAAATATATTAGGGTCAGCAACTGGGACCACGTCTACTCTATCATCAAAATCAGATTGTTTAATATTTCTTTCACCACCCACAACATCATAAGGATATTCTGGTGGTAAATACTGTGCAACTATTTTTCCTAACAATCTAAATTCATTCTTCATTGCTGCATAACATCTTTTATGTATTGCAGACATTACACGTGAACCACGCTCAAGAAGTGCAACTGTAGTTCCAACTGCAGCACCTTGATTTCCGTCACCCACTTGCATATCAGCAATAGCCGCGAATCTTTGACCTGCTTGTACAACCACTCCTAATAATTGTAGAAGTGTTTGACTTGGTTCTTTGTAGGGTAGTGGAAAGAATGCATCTCTTAAATTACCACCTGGTGCATCTACATCTTTAAATTCACCTGGTTGTATTGGCGACGCTTCATCTCTAACTCTAACTCCACGTTGTTTAAATCCAGCAGGTAAGTTAGCTAAAGTTCCAGCATCTAATAACTGTCTTAAAGCTGAAGTCGCTGTTCTCGACAATCCACCAATCATGTGAATTAAACCAAAACCATAAAAACCTAATCCTGGTAAAAATTTAAAATGCACAAAATATTGTATTTTGTTTTTCTTTACATCTTCTGGAGCATAGTTTCTTCTTATAGCTAGAACTGATCTACTTCCTTCTTCAACAGTTACAATGTAAGGTAGTTTAATTCCAGTTGGTTCTTTATCTTCACCAACATCTTCAAAACCTTCTAAATCTAAATTAACATGACATTCTAATAAAGTGTAGACAGGTTCGTTTGTACCTGATTTTTTAGTTCCTTCTAGTTCACGTTCTTTTTTTTCTAAATCATTATTTAAAGGTGTTCCTGGAGGACCTAATTCTACATCTCTATAGAATCCAGACACTTGTTGTTTTCTCAGTTCGTTCTCTGAAATTTTCACGGTATGAATAACTGCCTCCGCATCTTCTAATGAGGTAGCAGTATACGGGACAACTAATTCATCCGCTGGTACAAACTTTGATACCGCTCTTCCAAGTGGCACATCGTAGTAAATTTTTTTAAATGTAGAACCTGCTAATGGTAAATGAAATAACATAGAATCAAATTCAGATTCATATTCTTTAATCTGATCCATAATTAAATAGTTCATGAAATCTTTGACACGTTGTGCCTGCTGTTCTACCTGAGGACTTTTTTTACCAATAACTTGTGTTCTTACTGGTCCATCACTTGGTAATAATTCTTTGTAAGCTTGAGCTTGAAATTGTGTAACAGCTTCTGCTAGAACTGGGTGCGTTGCACCTGAAGCTCCTTGAAAAGGCTCTGTTCTGTTTTCGTATTTAAAACCTAGAAGATCTAATCCTGTTCTATAAGATTGTTCCCATTCTTTTCTAGATGATTTGTAATCCATAAAATTTTGAACCATTTCATTTCCAACAGGTTCTAAAATATCATCAGGTAAAATATCAGCTAAGTTATCAAAGTGTGATTCTGTTCCAGAAATATTAATTGCACTGGGATCAAAGTCTAACGTAGCTCCGCCGTCTTCTTCTTGAATAATCTCTACAGGTTCTTTATTAACGTCTTCTTCCTGAATATTAACTTCTTCTGACATCTCTTCTTCTGAAGGAATGTCAATCTTAGTCCTAGTATTAGGAAGTCCTTTGTCTATATCTGCCATTTATTTCTCCTATATCTTCTTAACACGATTAAATAGACCTTGCAACCCTTGAGGTGTAGGTCCTGATTGTGGTGCAGGGCCTGATCTATCGCCTGCTTCTTTTGCAATACCACCGCCTGCGAGTTCAATTGCCTCTAAACCTGTTGAGGGTTTTAATATATCTCTTTTTTTAGATCTCATTTTCTTTTCTTTTGCAAACTCTTCTCTTCTTTTTTGATCAAGAGCTTGAGCATTAAAAAACATATTTAAATCAAAGTCTCCTTTAAAACCTTTGCTTGGGGGCAGGATAGTATTAAATGTTTTTGATTGTTCTAAAACCTTTTTGTTTAAATTTTCTGCTTTTAATTTATTCATTGCTTGTGTTCTATATCCACCACCTTGAGTAGATAAATTTTCTGCTCTTAATGAATCATCATATGTATCTTTCAATTTTTGTGCTTTCCCATAGTCTGCATATTTTTCTTTTAACTGTTCTTCTTCACTTTTACCAAACAAACCATAAGTGGCATTAGATATAATTTCATCTTTGTTTGCACCTTTTGCATACTCATACGCAACAAATGGAGCAGCAAATAACGCTTCATAAGCCAAGGCTGTTGGACCTAACATATTTTTTAAAAATCTCCCACCTTGAATTGTTTTAGTTATAGCTGTTACATTTGCTTTATCACCTGGTGTCAGTTTACTAGGATCTCCTTTTAATTTTTCCACACCTTTTGTAGCACACGCTGTTACATTTAAACCTTGGTCAAAACCTATTCGACCACCATTAGCCTTACCTGGACAACCTATTTTTGCTAAACGTATTTGATCCGGTTTAGCTATAGTTTTTAATACATTATCTAAACTACCAAATTTTTTATCAATCGCTGTTTTACCTTTTGGATCGTTGTATATTTTTTCTGCATACTGACTAAATCTATCTGCTTGTGTTGTAGCTGTAGTTATGGGTTTTGATGCAAGTTTGCCATCTTTAATAGAATAGATATTTGATTTTACACCTAAGTCTTTATAAGCATCTTTAGTTAATTTATTTAAACTAGCTACGTTATCTTTTACATTAACACCGGCTTCTATATCTCTTATCAAAGCTCCTCTAGTTGCTTCAAACCCTCCAAACCCAATCTTCGTGTTTTGTCGTCTTGTAGTTCCAATTAAATCATTTAAGGCAGTTCTCATTAAATCTTTATTACCGCTTCGTGCTGCAGCAGATAAACCTTGACCATGATCTATACTGTATAGTAAACCTGTATCATCTAAATCAGTTAAACCAAAAAATTTAGCAGCAACTTTTTGTTCTCTAACCATTGAGTTTTTAATAGAGTTTTTTTTAAGACCTAATTCTTTTTCGATTAAATTAGCATTCACTTTCCAACCTTCACTTTTATTTATCTTGGCTGTAAATTCATTATAAGGTTTTGCAAGATCATCAAAACTATTAAACACTTCAAATTTAGAACCTTTCTGTAATCCAGAATCTTTTTCTGAAAGTAAATATAAAACATCTTTATCTAAAATGTTTTTAAAAGATTTTATAGTCTGACCTCCTGGAGCTCCTCTTTTATCTAAATTAATAAAATCAAAATAATCATTAATCTTATTTTTCAAACCAGGTGTTGTTTGAATTTTGTTTTTATAAAAGATCTTTTTCCATTGAGCTTGATATTTATCAACACCACTTGGATTTTCAGGTGTATAGAATGTTACATTATCATAACTAAAAGGATTTTTACTTACTGCAGTCCCTTTACCTTTACTTGTACTTAAATTAGGAAAACCACTTTCAGTAGTCGTTTTTATTTTATTTGTTGATATTTTTTTAGATTGTGTTTTAAAATCTTTCTTAAGTTGGCTAGTCATTTTTTCAAAATCTCTAACACCATAATTTTCAAGATTATTGTTTAGCCAATTAGAAGTCCAAGAATCTATTTTACTTCTTGCATCAACTATTTCTTTGGTAAATTTCCCTGTTCTTTCAGCTGCCGTTTCAGTGCTGTAATTAGAAACTCTTTTAAAAAATTGTTTTTTAGTTTCGTCAAGATTTTGAGTTAAAAGTTTTTTATCTCTTCCTACTTTTTTAGAATACAGTTTAGTTTTCTTATTATAAATGGTATTATAATTATCTGAATAAACCTTGTCTCCATTATACCCGGGCCGTGATCCGTCGACATTGGGTTGTACTAACTGGCCGTCTGCAAACATGGGCCGTGATCCTTGGTCCATGGCGCTTGGGCCATCGTCATCGTAGATAGATGAAAAGTTCTCTAGTCTCTGTCCTATAAGATCAAAGGGGTCCATTTACTCTCCTAACATTCGAGCAATACCGCCTGATGCTTTTTTAATAGATTGTGTTTGATTAATAGTTTTTGATGTAATTGGTTTAACTTGGTCACCTACTTCTGTAAGTATATCATCAGATATACTTGAAGATTCATCGACAATTTCCCCTGCAAATTCTCTGTCACTTCTTATATACGCTGTACCTTCTTCATACTCAGGTTTTGTTTTAACAGGTTTGCCACCTTTACCGATAATAGTTTCACCGGGTGTATAACTCATGTAAGTTTCTTCGGTTAATGGTTGACCATAATAATCAGCTGCATCATCATCTAATTTTACTTTCATTCTTTGAATTTCTTGTCTACCGGTTACTGCATCTTCTGTTAATTGATAGTCTTTAAATTTTGTAACTTTTTGTCTTTCTTGTGTTGAAGCTGTTTGAGTTACATCATCACCTAGTCTTTTAATTTTATCTACCAATTTAAAAAAGTAAGGTGGAACTCCTCCACTAGATGTTGCTACTTCTTTAGCAACTTCTTTAGTTGCTTGTTTACCACCAATTCCAAGTATACCTGTTTTAATAGCCGCGGCCCCTGCACCAAGGCTACCTAGTAATTTTAAAAATCCTCTACGACCCATACCGCCACCTACAAAAGGTGCTCTCATTATTCCGCCGTCAGCTTTATTTTCTACGTTCGGTGTATTAAATTCATCTATTGTTTTCATTAATTTTTCTTGATCTATTTCGTTCATTCTTCTTCCTATAGCTTTTATACTTCCACCTTTAATAGATGTAGTTGCACTATCTATTGCATTATTCATATCTTTTTCAGCAGCTTCAAAAATAATTTTTTGTATTTCATCGTTATTAGGTTTTCTTCCAGTTACTTTCATAAAACCTCTTGCTAATCTTAATACAAGATTAGTTATACCCCCTCCTACTAAACCAATACGTCCGCCGTCAGCTTGTTTAGTTCTAGTTACATTTTTAAATGTTTCTATGATTTCATCAGTGCCTTTACCTTTTTCCATCATCTTAAATGCCTCATCTATTGTTGCCAATACTTCTGCTTTTCTTTGCATATTATCATCAATTAATATTTTGTCTAACAGATCGTCTGTAATGCCTGGGTATTTTTGTTTTAACTGTAGTCTTTCTACCATTTTAGGAGCGAGAGATTTTGCTACGTCCATTTCAGTTCCAAGATCAAATGAAGATAGTTCTTCTATTTCATCTACACTCATTAATTTTCTATCACCACTTCCTTCCATATCTTCAAGTTTTTGTTCTAAGAATCTTTTTCTAGCTTCTGATTTGTCACCTGGTTCTGGATCTAGTTTACCCATTCTGTATTGTTGATACATATCATCCATATATTCTTTATGTTCTATTCTTATTCTGTTTGCAGAACCAACTGTGCCATCAAAATTATAAGCCTCTAATTCTCCTCCTATATCCTCTGCAAAATCGTAAATTTCATCCTCGGTCATTTCTCTGTTTGGATCAGGATTTCTGTCTTTAAATTTTTTAAACATATCTCTGTCTAAAGTTTTTTGTGGTGTTTTAAGTTTGTCTGCAGTCGTAATTGCTTTTTTACCAAATTTATTTTGTAATGCTTTTAATAAACCTTGAACAACTTTACTTCCACCTGCATAACCAATACGTCCGCCCATTGCTTTTTTCTCTGGGTCATCTAGTTTATTTTTTAGATTTGCAATACCTTGCTCATTTTGTTTTATAAGTCTTTCTCTAATCTGTTCTTCAGTCTCATCAATATTTTTACCACCTAGTATAGGTTTGTTAGGATTAACTGGTTCACGGTCAAACATGTTAACAACTTTTCTTTCGTCAACAGCTTGATTAGCTGCTTTCTGTTTTAACAAAAGCATTTCTAAGTTATTTGGATTTCTACCATTCTTTTTAATAAATAGTGATAGTAAAAGTTTAAACATTAATAATAATTCCTTTTAGCTTGTTCGACTTTTTCGTCGATATAGTCTTCTGGGTGACCTATTAATCCACCTTGTCTAAAACGCATAATTGCTTGAGTCGTTGAATCGACTAAGTCATCATGATCTCCATATGGAAAAGCAGCGCATTCTTCTATAACTTCTTCTGCGAACTTTTGTTCAGGAGCCCATATCATACCACTTTCAAATAAAGGTGCAACAGCATTTACACGGGCATGCTTATCATTTCCTTTACTAGGTGTGAAATTGACAACTGGGATATCCATTTGTCTAAGCTCATAAGTTAAAGGTAAACCAGAGGCTTTGGCCTCAACTATAACTGATTCGGGCTGCCAATATTCATACTGCTCTAGTGCTTTACGCCTAAGCTCAGGAAATTCATATCTACCCTTTACAGCATCAAGTAAAATTAAATTAGGTGGATCGTCATCGGTCGGTCTAAAAATACCCCATGTAGTAATCGCTGAATAGTCAGCTGTTTCTTTTTTAAGAAATGCTGTATCATAAGATTGTATGACATGATCTAGTCTTGGAATATAATCTTTAGTATATGTTCTCCACCATTCTCTTTTTAAGATTGCACCTTCTTCACTAGTTGGCTGTTGCATCCATTGAGCATTCCACTTACCAACAGGAAGAGCTGCTTTTACTTTTTCTAATTCATCTAAGTTCCAATACTCAGGCCATACAGGAACTTGTTTTGTTCCTTGGTCCATGATTGCTGGAAATTCGACCACGTGCCACTGATCAGATTTAGCTTCTTTTTGATTTTTAACTAACATACCTGTCAAGTCTTTTGTATTCCATCTCGTCATTACAAGCACAATTTTACCACCAGGTTGAAGACGTTGCCTAGGTCCTGATGTGTACCATTCATATGCAGACTCCATTGCATTAGGGGATAATGCATCTTGCTCAGAATGCGGATCATCAATTATTAATAGGTCAGCACCCCGTCCGGTTATAGCACCGCCAACTCCAGCTGCAAAATACTCCCCACCTTGTGCTGTTTCCCACCTACCAGCGGCTTGCGAATCTTCTCTTAGAGTTGTTTGAAATACCTTACGATAGTCATCACTATCAATAAGTGTTTTAGCTTTACGACCAAAACGCACTGCAAGTTCTCCTGTGTGCGTTGCTTGAATGATCTTTAATTTTGGATTACGGCCCACCATCCATGCTGGCAATAAGTATGAAGCAAACTCTGACTTCGTGTGCCTTGGCGGCATATTTATAATCAATCGGTTTATTTCACCTTTTGCAAGTTGGTTAAATTTTTCTGCAATATGTCTATGATGTGAGCCTTCCACAAAATCTGGCCACACGCATTTTACAAAACTTAGGAAATCATTTTTGGCTTTTGTCTGTATTTTCTTCTCAGCATGCATAACCTGTAGTTGTAAAAATTGTTTACGGACGTCTGAGGGTAATTTAGTTATGTCTATATTATTCAAATTCATAAAAATTTTTATAAAATTTTTTTGCATCACAAAAATGATGAAAATGTTTCTAACAGCTGTAACTGTCTAAATCAAGCAATATATACGAAAGCAGTGGGACCCCTTTTATATATAAAGGGTGATGGGGGTCAGTGTTTCATGCTACATTGAGATTGAGTCTGGTACCTCTATCCGGTACAGTTCCGCAAAATGCGATACAACCTGTGGTTGGTAAGTGTGTGTCCTACAGGACACACACATGTTTGTGTATTAGTCTAGCAAGACCATGTAAGCTGATGCATTGTGCTGTCTAAAGTAGTCTAAGTCTTTACGTACTTTGTCCCAAAGCTTTGACGTACCATCGACGCCTGCTGCTTTGTCCTCTAGTGTAGCTGCTAACTCATTGATAAATATTCTATCATGAATGATAGACTCTTCCTTTGTTAGCATAACAGACTCGCCATTCATTCTATTCTTACGTTCCTCGGTCTTATTGTTTGTTTGTTCTTGTATCATGTTTCTCCTGTATTTGTTATAGGACTATCCTATTCTACAATCTGTCCGTTGTCAACCCTTTCGATAGAATAATCTCCACCCCAACGATCTTCGTTCTTAACCTTGGCATATCCTTGGCTCTCGCGTCTGTGTCTGATAAACTCTATTGGTCGACCATGTTCAATGTTTTCCATATGTTGATTAAGCCACTCCCCCTCACATGAAGTACTACAAAAATATCTACTTCGTTTATACCAAGTTGCTTTATGGTCCATTGTTAAGTTTGCATAGCGCCCTCGAACCACGCCACGAGATTTTAGAAACCTATCTTGTGTAGTTCTAGTATGGCAATCTGGTCCTTGGCAAAAATGTTTATTTGGCATTAGTGCCTCACTTTCCAACTAGTAGTTGCTGTTCTGTAACCATGACTATCTAAGTCATAATAAACATAATATGGAACACCTTGTTTTGATGTACCATAACGAGATTTCTCGTCATGCTTTCCCTGTCTTGTAATGTGTTTCTTGTGCTTACTAGCCCAGTAAGTGATATAAAATGTTTTGTCCATGTTTCTTTCTCCTGTATTTGTTATAGGACTATCCTATTACAGATAGTCCTAGTTGTCAAACTTTAATTTATACTTTCTTCATATTGTTTTCTTGCCAATATTTTTGCCTCCCTTGTATTAGCTGATTGTTTGTTCTTCATGCCCTTAATCATACTTGCTAGATTACTTGGATTGTAGATAGTCAAGCCAGTTGAATTAGTTCTAATTAATTCTGCCTCATCAACTTGTATTCCAAGTTCAGTTGCAAGTTCAATACCCTCGCTAAGATATCTGTATGCTTTCAATCCAATCTTTAACTGGTCGCATTGTTTTTGAATTGTATCAATCCATGATTGATGTTTAGTGACTAGATTACCTTTTGCAATTCTCCATGCCTCTAAATGTTCGTACTCATCTTTAGTACATGCTATTGCTCTTGATCTGCAATAAGATGTTCCAATGACATCAAGAAAATATGGTTCATCAAAAGTTTTTGCCATACCAATATTACTATCGCCACCACTACTATGATTATAACCACTATATCCAAGTGCTTTCATACATTCATCAACATGTTTTGTTTTGTGTGGATTATCTTTGTTTTCTGATTGTTGTGCAAAGATATCTGGGTTGCAATCCATAGCTTTTAAATCTTCTCTAAAATATGCAACTGCAAACTTTTTACCCTCATCACTACCATACTCACTACCATTTAGATTACCAAACAAACCAAAATCAAAATGTGATTTAGTTTCTGTGATATCTCCGTCCTCATCTTTGTCCTCATTGTGTGCAAAGTAAAAACATTTATCTTTTGCTACAACATCACAAGGACTTCCATATTTCTTTTTGAAAGTTCTAAGAACAGAAACATCTTCTGTTGGATATGCTCTCTCTACAATTTCTTTTGCAAACTCATGTGCAATTACATACTCATCATTTACTTTTTCCCTAGCTTGAAGATAGCCCTCTCGTTCTTGTGTGTCCTCGTTCTCAAAAACATTTTTGATCTTATTAAAAAGTTTGTTTCGCAACTCTGTATTCATTCTTATTTTTTGTGTCATGTTTTTACTTTCTTTGTTAATTAATTTAATTTGTTTTATACCTTGACAATAGGATAGTCAAGGATTATATATTAATTATTCCCTTTTGTTATTTACGGAATTAAAAAACTCAAAATAACGAGATTGATAGCACCCTGGAAGATAGCCATTGGGTGCTACTGATCATTATTTGCTGGACTAATGCAATCCTTGTCGCGTTGGTCCTGCTAATAATAGTATCAGTAAGTGTACAACCAGCGTCCACATCTTGCCTCTGGCATTTCCCTGTACGTTAGCGATGATCCGCAAGGTAGCAATGGGTGTACCACCAGCCCGCGCCGGGTCCTCTGATCAAGGGGCGCGGATGGTAATATGAATTGCCACTTTAGAATGATTCTAAGAATCATTCTAAAGAAGAGAAGAGTAAAGCGCCAAGCTCCAAGCAACAAGCGCTTGACAATGGTTCAAGGATAATGTAGGATTAATATAGAAAGTGAGAAATACATATGGATCAAGAAATAATAATAGATGCAATAAAACATAACACCGCTCAACAATCTAGAATTGCTGATGCCCTGGAAGAGGTGCTTCGGCTGGTGAAGGAAGACCAGGAGAAATCAAGAAAATATATGGAAGATAATAAAAGTGAGTAAAGTTAACCGGGCAGGATCTGAGAGTGTTCAGATCCTGGTCCACCATTGGCGCTGGCTCATGGATCAGGGCCCGAGCTACAAGCAACAAGCCTCAAGCTGCAAGCGCCAAGCTGCAAGCTTGACAAGACAACATTATAGTGATACTGTATCCTATAAATTAAAGGAGAAAGAACTGTATCCTATAAACTAAAGGAGAAAGAAATATGAAAACAAGTGAAGCATGGGCCCTGGTAGGCGGCCTGAGTAAACCATCAAAAATGCCTGGCTGGTCAATAGGTATACCCGCCAAAGAATGCAAGACTGGCTCGAAGCTCAGACTCATACCTGATTCAGTGTGCAATAAATGTTACGCTCTAAAAGGTTGTTATGTTTTCGCGGTTGTACAAGCCGCTCAGTATAAGAGACTCGAAGCAATAGAGCACCCTGACTGGGTGCTGGCAATGGCAACACTTATTAATTCTAAAAAGCCTGATGTGTTTAGATGGCACGACTCAGGCGATGTGCAGGACGAAGCTCACCTTAATAAAATTTTTGAAGTGTGTAGAGCTACACCGGCTAAGCGTCACTGGATGCCAACCCGTGAAGCATGGATCAAGGACCATATGCAGGATGCGCCAGCAAATTTAGTTGTGCGCTTCTCATCACCGATGATAGACCAGGGACCAGTGAAGAGCTGGGCCAATACTTCAACAGTCTCAACGAAGGGTCGAAGCTGTCCAGCCCCTGACAACAACAACGAGTGCGGCAGCTGTAGAGCTTGCTGGGACCCTAAAGTCAAAAATATTGAGTATGGAAAACACTAAAAAAATTTACAGAATCCCTAGGGATAAATTGGATCAGGTCATTAGCTGGAGAACCCGCGACGGTGGGGTACAGCGTGCACCTGGTCCAGGCCACAAGCATCAAGCTTCAAGCGCCAAGCTCTTCGAGCATCAAGCGACAAGCTTCAAGCCCCAAGCAGCAAGCTTCAAGCTGCAAGCCACAAGCTTCAAGCTCCAAGATTCGTGAACCACGGTACATGTGAACAAGTTTAGAGGACCTCGGACCAAGGGCCTCTGCTATGATGAAAGTATTGTGTGGATGCCTCACATGGAAGGCTATTTGGTGTGGTGAAAACTTTAATTTTTTACCTTGTGTTACTTTTAATTCGATAGTGAAAAAGTGGCCAGAACTATTACAAGCCAGTATATCGGGAGTACCGTGTAAGCTAGTATTTTCAAGTCTATTAAGTGAAAAATCTTTAAAAGATTTCTTAACTTTTTGATACAATTTACGCTCTGGTCCCATATGTTTTTTAGGGTAATATTATCATGCATTAGTAGTCCTTCTGAAGTTTATCTGGCAAGATAAGCTTAGAAGGTTTTTCAGTTTTTAAAACTAATCTGTGTGCACTATGACCCGGTTGACCGAGGATTGGAACAGCATTTTCATGTACTTCCATTCTTCTGATCTCATGTAATTTCCCGTTTATCTCTACATAGATGACAGCGTTTGTGACTGCATCAGAACCTTTTGTAAAGTTGCTAAGAAATAACTGAAGGTCTTGTACTCTCATGAATCTTTTTGACTTAACTTGTTAGACAAATCATTTATCACGTTCTTATAACCTTGCAACAAGTTTTTGTTTTTTTCGTTTTCTTGTGAGACTTTTTTTAATTCCCAAATTTCTTTCTTTTGTTCTTCGATTAAAGTCTTATATCCTTCAATAATTTCTTCTAATTCTAATTGAGTTCTATGTACTTTCATTCTTGACTTTATAGGATAGTTACCTTAAATTGTCAACATGGGTGTTCCGAAAAGATTAACAGAAATGCAACAACGATTCTCTGAGTTTTTAGTATTTGGTGGTCCTGATGGACCTATGACTAAAAGAGAGGCAGCCGTTGCTGCTGGCTACAGTTCTAAACGTGCTATGGTAGAAGGAAGCGAACTAACTAATCCAAGAATTAGTCCATTAGTTGTGCAACACATTGCATTATTAAAAGAAGAAAGATTAAGAAAACATGAAGTGTCTTACGAAGGACACATAGCAGAACTTGCTAGACTTAGAGAAGCTGCTTTGAAAAAAGGATCATTCTCTTCAGCAGTGAATGCGGAAGCAAACAGAGGAAAAGCAGCAGGACTATACATAGATAGAAAGATAATAAAAACAGGAAAACTAGAGGACCTATCAGAACAAGAGTTAGAAGCAAAAATGAAACAAATTTTAGACGATTACGCACCTCTTTTAAATGTAAACGTTGTCGAAGGTGAGTCACAGGATATTAGTGAATCTTCGTTATCTTCTTCACACAAGACGTTGGAAACACCGATCTCTCCGAAAAAGTAATAGACCCATCATCCTCAACATCGTAGCCAGCAAAAATTCTTACAGTCTCTTCATCTTTACTAAACAACCAACCTTCACTTACAGGTGTTGCTAGTTTCATATTTTTAAACTCACGTTCCGAACCCCAGCCACCTTCCGTGATAATATCAATCCAATCGATACGCACACGCTTATAAGGAAACTTAACCTGTTGTTTTACAGTTTTAGGTTTTTCGTAACTATTAATTATTCTAGATTTTTTTCTGGATTTCATATCATCCTTTTATAACTGCGAACCCTATAACACAATTTAAAAATAAAAAGGCGCTAGGTAAAATAATTATTTGAAAGTTCGCAAAAGTTGAAAAATGACCTATTAGTGTTGACATACTTGACTAATACGCCCCGAAGGGGGGCTTCGGGAGCCTTCGCATTGGCGTAAAATGGGTTCGCAAAACAGGGGGTAGGGTTCGCACTTTTGTGGCAGAAATGTGGCAAAGGTCATATTTGGACACAATTTGGACACAATTGACCCTTTTTTACTAAAAATGCCGAACGCTGCCGAACCCTAAGTTCGCACTTTTGACCCTTTTCCGAAGGGCTAGAGTTCGCATAATTGTTTAGAATCATTCTAAAGAACTACACCTTTTGATTTTTTTTCGCCATACTTTCGTTCATATTCTGCCTCAATCTGTATCATAAGGTCCGTGATCCCTGATTCGTTCATCTTGACCACTTGGTCCATGGCCCGTGCTACAAGGTCCTTCTGATATTTGATAGCCTTATTTCGCACCTGTACTAGGTCGATGCCCCATCTAGTTTGATCCGTCATCAAAATCCTCTTCTTTCATTGGTGTTGTCTGTTTTTCTAAATCGTCTAATACTTCTTTTTCTCTTCCAAATGGTTTACTTAACCACTCTTTTGCCTTTTCTCCTGTAAAATGAGTTTCACACCATTCTTCTATTGTTTCAGAAGGAAACACATCTGTGTCATGATAATCAAAAATAAAATAACCTTTTCCATCACCATTACAATTTATATTATTTACATCGTAACGTGTTATATATTCTAAATAATTGTTTTTTTTTATTGGAACAGGATAAAGTAATCCTTTACAATTTAATGACATGAATTCACCTATTTCATCTTTATTTTCCCAAGTTCTAACTCCATGTAAAACTAATATTAAAATTTGTTTTTCTGAATGTCTAGACCAATATTCTGCCATTCTTTTAAATTTTTCAGGAGAAAAATCATAACCCCATTTTTGACAAAGGCCTCTATCTTTACTAGTTCTTTTTATTTCAAGTAAATAGTGATCATTATAAGCATCAAAAGCTGAAAATTTATTATCAAAAGCTTTAAAAGGATGTTTTTTAAAATAATCTCTATTATTTTCTAACATTAATCCTGTGTTTAAATTTTCTATTGCCGCTAATTCTATTTTTTTCTCTGTATAAAAATTATAATTAAATCCAGATAAATCATAATAATCTTGTTGTTTAAACATTAAACTCCTCTTCTTTCATTGGTGTTGTTTTTTCTTTCTCGTCATGCATTAGGTCATAATACATGTCTATTCTCTTCAAAGCTTTATGTTTAAAGCGTCTTAATTCAGGTCCTTCAATTTTAAATTCTTGGTAATATAGGTCAGGCGTGCATACCATGATAACTCCCTGTTGTATCTTAGAGCCGTAGACGTAGTCATGGGCCATTGCGTACATTGCAATTTGTAAATAATAATCTTCGATCCATTCTTCCCGTTTCGGACGATTAGATTGTTTGAAGTCAACAACAGTCTCAATACCATTATGCGAGCATACAAGGTCTGTTTGGCCCGCGTACAGCCCCGGATAGTGTAACGTAACTTCGGAACCATAATACTCTTCCACTGGTGTAAGACCCATCTCCATAATTTTTTCGGCCATGGGACGCGCCTGGCGTCCGAGTTCTGTAAGATCATCGTACCCAACATCTGTAATAAATGACTCGAGGAATTTATGCATACTGGTACCTCGTGCACTAGATACATTCTTGATACGTTCTGCTTCTTGTTCACCTACTTTAGCCTTCCATTTTTTTATAAAATCTTGATTTTTCGTAGCGCCTAATATCGTAGTAACAGACGGAAGTCTATAATTACTTATCTCATAAACACGTTTTCCTGTATCGGGGTCCGTGATCTGTTTTCCCTCTATATAGTTGTATTTACTGCTTCTTTTCATTTTATTAAATCAAATAAATATATTGTCATTATAATTAAACCAAATATGTCTGTATATGTATTCATATTTTATTTTTTTCTTTTCTTGTATCCATAACCTTTTTTTCTGTTTCCCCATAATTTAAACCATGACCAACTTGTTATCTTAGTTGATACATCATTAATTTTCTCAAGACATTTATATACAAATAAATCTACCATTATTGAACCTCCTTTTCCGTCCATTGTTTATATAATTCTAAATCAACAACATTATCTTTAAATGTTTGTTGAGTATAATGTTCTATAACTTTTTGTACCTTAGGTAATTTAGTATGCGCAAATGGCCATATCAAACAACACACATAGTATGCATCACGAAATGTGCAACGCCATCTCCATTGTTTAAGATAAGGTGTGCCATCAACTCTATTACCCTTAACCTTTTTAGGTGTCAATGTACCAACACCTAAAACATCATGTAACCACATGAGAACACTACGATCAGTCATAGTTACTTCCATACTAATACGCATAGAATTTGATAACCTATAACCTGGTTTATTTTTGTGTTTCTTTTTCTTTTCTATACCGCGTCTTATATGAATAGATCCTTCTCCATCAAATAAACCCGCGATATAAGCTTTGTCAACATCTTCAATCATTAGTGTATTGACATCCCTTCCCCCTCAATATCTGAAAAATCTTCATCACCATAGTCATAAAGTTCTCCTTGAGAATCACAATCCCAGCATTGATGAATCATATCTTTATGTTCAATAATACATGCGACTTTTACGTAGCCATTACCTCTACAGGTAGGACATACGTATACTTTTTTAACTTTTTTTGAACTTGCCATTTAGTTTTTTTGCTTTCTCGTTTGCTAGTGCATTAATTGTTTTCGCTACCGACAACTCTGCGTCGTCAAAAATAATCTTCGACAATTTCTTTAAAGTAGCATATGTTTCTTTAGTTAAAGAAACGTTTTTATATTTAGTCATATCCGTCATGTTATTTCCTTTCATGTTAAGACTAATATATAAGTAATACTATAGGATTGTCAATGACAAAAGTTTTTTTATTTATGTGGATGTGTAGTTCTGTTCCTGGAAATGAGTGTATAAAAATACCAACTCCAGAAGTTCAATTTAATGATTTATACGATTGTACTGTTTATGGATACGCTCATAGCGAAGATATTATTATTTCTTTGACTAGAGAATTTGTCAATGAAAAACAAGTATTTACTAAATTTATGTGTCAAACTCAGCAGATAGTTTGACATCATCTTTGATTTATGTTATCGGGTAAGATCTTCTCACCAAGAACCTATCCCACATTATTTCCCTCTTAGGGATAGGTCTATTAATTTTATTTACAGATACATCCAAAAAAAAATGTACCATCTTTTATAAGATACATGTTAACTTGGTAGTCATACAAAGCAATTTTCTTTCTTACAATATTACATAGATCAAAACAATCTTTCCAAACCTCTCCGATTACTAGATCTACTGTTATCGGTACTAGATAATATAAACCGTTTTGTAATATTATTAAATCCATTATTTATTTTTTTGCCTAAGTTTTTTATTTGCTTCCCCTACAGTTGTACCTAAATCTATTATGTTATTCAATCTATGTGTTTTTAGTTCTGTTTAGTTCTGCCTTAACACCGTATCTTTTCCATGCTTTTTTCATTATATTAAGTTCTAATAAAAAAGTAGACCATTGATTTTGGGATGCTCCCTCTACATTTATTGTTACTGTTTTCATTTTAAATTTATCTCCTTATCTTTTCTACCAGGCATCCATGCACGTACCATTGGTGGGTCATTTAATCCATCCATAGAGTCTATATAAACCTCTAATGGACCTGCATGAGTTTGCATTGTTATAAAACAAGATCCTTTTGATCTAATATCAAAGTGTATGCCTTTAGCATAACGATCTTCAAAGTTATTTTTTCTACGTATTGCCATATGTTCTTTGTCTCTTCTCATTTTTTTCTCCTTTATTGCTTTCATATCTTATATATAGGATACTAGAGGATATTTGTCAACCCCCACCCTTGTATCTTTTAGTACGTTTTTGACGTTTTTCTGACTTATTTAATGATTTTTTATGTTTCCGTGGTCCACGTTTCTTGGGCTTATCACGAGGCGTAAAGAATTTAAAACTTTGTTTAGCCATTACTTGCCAACTTTTTTAAGTGCTTTCTTGTGTGCTTTTGTAAATGAATCACCTTTTTTCATGTCGGTTTTCATTTCTTTCATATGTTTTTTGCTATGGTGTTTACTGTGTTTTTCTAGTTTTTTTTTATCCATTTTCCCATTCCTTTACAAAAGGTTTAGCGTCTTTTGGTTTTATAATATGTGGTAAATACACTATCTTACCATTAATGTGTTGTTCTAAATCAGATCCACAATTTAAACATCTATACATTTGATTTGTTAATCCAACTAACATAGTTATTTGTTCACATGTTGGACATTGACCATTTACTATTTCTGTTTGTATTTTTACCATTATTTATTTCTAACTGAATCTATGAAATTATAAACTCTGCCAAATTGTTTGTCAATAGACATCAGGTCCGATTGGATCATTGTTACTATTAACTGAAGTTCTATAAGTGTGACCAAGGTCCATGTAGCGAGTCCCATTAGTATTGTACCAAGTAATCCAATTAAAGCTGTGTTAGTTTTTCTGTTCATATTGGTGCTACAATTACTGTTAATGCAATAAAAGCTATGATTAACGCACCTGTAAAATAGTAATTCATACTGGCACACTCCATATTATTTATCACCCGTTAATGTACTACGCATAATCAAAAAATTTTTAAAATCTTGTTCCATTTCATTTATTTTTTGTTCCATTGTTTTAAGTTTGTCATTTGTAACAATAGTATTACCTTTATTGGTTTCGATATTTAACAATAAATGACTTTGATTTTCTTGTATTCTAGCGATGTATCCGATTTGATTTTTTAAATCTGTTTCTTTTATTATTTCAATTGCGGCTTTGTTTTGATTGATAGTCTCTGTTAGACTTACGATGTACTTAACACCTGTAAACGTACCTACTATTAAGGAAGCTACTACAGGAACCATCACTACATTTTTCTTTAACAGATCCATTATATTCATTTAACATCCTCATTTTTTTTCTTCAGTTTCGTAAAACATTTTTTTACTATCTTCTGTTAGCCAATCTTTATTTTCAACATTCCATTTTGTACTTTGGACCATATAATCTGGTACCATGTTATCAGTAGTATAGTTAGGAGCGTCCCATAAAATACGATTATTAGGCTGAGCTGCATAATTGCCGTCATCAAGAGCCAATATATGTGCACACTTATGTTCCGCAGGAATTTCAGAGTGTTCGGTATCAAGTATATTACTCTCTGGGTGCCCCCAGTCAATAGTAAATAAATACTCAAAGGGATAATTTTTTTTATCTTTACCAAAATATTTACCACGTTTTCCTCTTAAAAAACTGAAGCAATGCACACTAGGATAGTAACTAAAACTATTCCACAATTGTAATTGGTCGATTGGCATATCGGGCACAACGGTTCTATCAAATTTTTCTTGAAAAAACGCTGATATAGGCAAGCGCCAAAAACATGCACCGTTTGGTAACATGATATTGAATAAGAGCGCACGATCCGTAATAGACGTAACACTAAATACACAGCAATCTTCGCTTTCTCCGTGATGTTTTGTAAGGTCATATAAATATTCCTTTTTTATTTTACAATAAATTGGCGGTATGTCCGCATTTAAATAAGCCATTTATTACTTTATTGTACCCCAATTTGATCCAAATTCACAGTCTACTTTGTTATTTATTTCTAAATTAATAGCTTGTTCCATTATATCTTGAACCATGGTCCGTGTTTCGTGGTCCTTGATAGATATACAAAGCTCATCGTGTATCTGTATATGAGGTATTATACCCTTCTCATACAACAATACCATTGCTTTTTTTGTCATATCTGCTGCCGATCCTTGTACCAATCTATTTAATGCTTTGTATGTAAAGGCTCTAGTATAATGTTTTTCAAAATGTTCACATTTAGGATCTGTTAGTTTTTCATATTTTGCTTCTTGTGCTATTATATAAGCATCTCTAGCTTCTTTTTCTGATAAAAGCCTAGGAGCAACCCACTCACCTTTATACGTAATTTTACCATTTTCTTGTTTAATTTCTTTTGCTTTTGGGTCCCACTCTTCAAATTTACGTTCTTCATTATTCCACTCTTTGTCTCTGCTTTCCCATTTATCAAAACGACAAAACCTATCTCCTAATGTAAATAATAAACCCTCATTACTTGCAAATTCTGACAAATCTTGAGACAACTGTCGAACAAAAGGGACTTTAGCATGGTAGGTATCAAATAAAGTTTTGGCTTTTTGAGAATCTAAATTTAATTCTTTTTGTAATTTATTTTTACCCATTCCATAAAACAAACCAAGATTAATTGTCTTTGCTTGTTTTCTAGGTATCTTTGCCATATCTGCAACTATTTGATGAAAGTCAGCATCTTCTTTATCAAATTCTTTTTGTAGATCCGCAGTTCCCTTCATACCTAATTTAATAGCATAGTGAACTACAATACGTGGCTCTTGTTGACTGTAGTCAAAGCTACACCAGTCACTACCTGTTTCAGGAATAAACAACTCTCTCATTTTTTTGCCTATGTATCCCTTAGAAGGAATTTGTTGTAAGTTAGGATTACTCATAGAGAACCTACCTGTTACAGTTCCTCCATGTTCTCCTCTAATTTGATTTATATCTGCATGTATTCGTCCATTATGAACAAACCCTAATAGTCCTTCTATAAAAGTATTTTTAGCTTTATCAAATTCTCTAGCTTTAGCTATCAGTCTTAAGTATTTATTTTTATGAGTAGATAAATAATCTTTAGGAAGTTGTGGCATCCCAGATTTAGGTGTTTTTGTATAATCATCGATACCTTGATGATCTAGTAAAGCTTTAATTGAAGAGGCTGCCCATATTTCTATTCGAATGTTAGTTTTTCTAGCAATATAATTTATAATATTATTTTTAACTTCTTCTAAACGTTTACCAAATGCTTTAGCTTTTTCGACATCAATCTTAACGCCTTTAAATTTCATGTCAACTAAACAAGGAAATAGTTTTGTTTCTAATTCAAAAATACTTCTAGAAGTTTTCTTTTCATTGTCTTCAGGTTTAATGTATAATACTTCGTCAAGTTTTTTATCAAACAATTTCCATAACTTTAAAGTTAAATCTACATCTTGTTTTGCATAATCTTTTACGATAGATGCAGGTAACTTGTGCATGTTACTCATTGGATCTTTAATTGTTCCTTCAGACCATGCAAGAGTTTTTTCTTGTAAATCATACCCACCTTTTCTTCCTATTTTAAAATCCTTACATAAAGAATCTAATGAATACTTAAATCTATTTTCATCAATTACAGAACCTGCAATCATTGTGTCAACAATACGTCCTTTCATTTTTTTACCTGTGACAGCTCTAATCCAACATACGTCATACATTGCATTGTGAAATACTTTTGTTATCTTTTCATTTTGAAATAATTTTTCATCTAAAGCTTCCCAAAATTTTATTTTTTTATCTAAAGGCATGTGTATATCTGAGTGATTAATTGGAAAATACACAGTGTCTTTTCCTGTTGCAATAGCAACTCCACATACAAAACCATCACCTCTTATAGCACCTAGACCTTTTGTTTTTAAATTAGGGTCATAAGTTTCTAAGTCAATTGCAACTGTATCTATACCTGTTAAATCTAGATCTTCTGGTGTCTTACACATTGTAATCCCTTTCTAATATCATTTGTAAATAATGTATTGCTTTCTTTATATCTTCTTGCTTCCCCTTGTGTGGATGCCTGCATATATATTTTATAGCATTCCCTTCTGCAAAAAGCAATTTGTTTTCATTTATAAACTCCGCAGGTTGGATTTTAAAATTTTTATAATGTTTTCCTCCAACTTGTTTTTCTAAACAATCATATTGCATACCTTTAAATATAGTTTTATCTGTCATATTTTCTTCCTAACGTATATCTATCTTGTGAGGCTACAGTCCAACAATCGAATCTACCTCTACTATATGCTACATATTTTAAACGTAGTTGAGTAAAGTAGTCTTCTCTCCTAGTGCAAGTTTCATCTACTATCACGTTGTCATAAGTCTGTCCTTTAACTTTATGTATGTTTCCATAGTAAACTCTTGTTTCTCCTTCGGTATCAACACCTTCTCTAATTAAATTATTTATGTATTTAATTTTTTCTTCGTCTGTTTTTGATTTAATTCTTGTGTGATAAAAGTCAGTAAAATCAAGGCTTTCTGGACGTAAATATTTTTTTTCTACTAACTGATGAATAGAATAATCTTCGTTTATCCAGTCTTCAAAAGTTGCTTCCCCCTTTCCTCTCACGATAACTTGTTGACCCATATAACTCCAAAATTCTTTTATCTGTTTCAACGGCATGGCTTTTCCGTTTACAAATTCTGGCCATGTTTTATGACATCTTATTTCTTTTTTAGAAACATAAGGGTCACTACCTACATGACAAAACTCTACTCCATGGTAATGTAAAAAAGCTCTTGCCCATTTTCCAGAAGGTGTTCCTCTATAAGTAAATAAGAAAGTTTCTTTGGTGTTTTTTATTTTATCCAGTAACGTTTCCATAGCTGAACAATCTGTAGTAAGACTTGGTAAATAATAATGATTTCCAATAACACCTTCCGCAGGTTTCCAAATTCTTTCATATTCGTAATGATCCCATATTGGTTGTATTATTTCTTTACATAAATTATTTATTGTTTCACCACATCTAAAACCTTGTTCTAATTGTTGTGCATCTTTAGAAAGTTTATGAAAGTAATCTGCATTAGCACCAGAAAATTCAAAAATTGTTTGATCAGCATCTCCCACCATGTAATACTCTTTTACATTTGTAGACATTTTTTCTAAAGCTTGTAATTGTGGTACATTACTATCTTGAGCTTCATCAACTATTAAAACATCTATATCAGGATCAACTGCGTTATTTATAAAATCTGCTATCATGTCATCATAGTCACACATTTGATGAACTTGTTTATAGTTGTCATATACTTCTTTCATCTCACTAATCATTCTAAAATTATTATAAGGATGATAAGCAGAACTAGTTTCTCTTAGAGAATTCCAATGCTCTTTTATTGTTTTCCCTTGTCCAAAAGCATCATTCAAGAATTTAAAAAATTTATGTTTACTATTATTAAATTCTGAGGGAGTTGTTCTTTGTGCTTTAAAACCACTATTTTCTGCACCCAGATTAAGGTAATCTGTATAACTTATTAATTCTTTTTTTAATAATTTACTTCTACAAAAAGCATGTATGGTGCAAATTTTATATTTAAAAAATTTCTTTCTTAAACCTCTTTCTATCATCTCTGGCAGTTTCAATATGGCATCTCTTAGTTCTTCTGCAGCTACCTTTGTGTGTGACAACATTATTATTTTTTCTGGGTCGTAGTCTTTTAATAACTCTTTGTATTTTTCTACTAAAAATATGTGAGTCTTTCCTGTACCTGGAGGACCAGATACAAATTTAGGTTGTTTCATGTGTTATTATCCTTTCTTCTATTTCTTGAGCTTCTCCTTCTATGATCAAATGATCCTTGTTTATATTATAGTTATCTATTTTATAAGAAGGGCAAGACTGTTCTTTGTATTTTCCTCTGTATCTTTTAGCTCTTAAAATACGTTTGCATTTTAAAACAAGATCTACTCTTGCTAAAGTTACTCTTTTTTCAGCTAAAAATTCATCAAATTTATTTAAATTAAATTCCAAACTACTACCTCTGTATCTTTTAGCTCTTAAAATACGCTTGCATTTTAAAACAAGATCTACTCTTGCTAAAGTTACTCTTTTTTCAGCTAAAAATTCATCGAATTTATTTAAATTAAATTCCAAACTACTATTTTTCATATTAAAATAAGGCATGTTAAAATCTGCTAATTCTTTTTTATCTGTGTAAGCTTTAAATTTATCTATAAAAGATTCAAACCATCCTATAAATCTTACATCTTCACTAGACTCAGGATCATAATCTTGTGATTTTGTTCTTGCTTGAAATTTTGCCAGCATCATTGTATCAAAATCAATATCCTTCATAAAAGGTAAAAAAACAGCTGCCTGTTTCATCACTTCATCATAAAAAATTTTCTTTTTCATTAACTGGGGACCTTCTACAGTTATATCTGTTTCTATTTTCTTTCCGTCTTCTATCGAATAAATTTTTACAAAGTATCTATCACTGCCATACTCAACTATATCACCTATGTGTTCTTGTATTTCTTCACTGTTATTTTTAACACCAATCCAATTAAATAATTTGGCAACATCTTTTTTATCTACATTTAAAACTTCTGCTAATTTAGGAATGCCATATAGTTTGTCTGCTTTTTTTCCTGTTGTGCCTTTTTGATTGCGTTCATCTGCTTCAGTGTCATTTGCTTCAATGGCAATGTTGTAAACAAAACTATCTATTTCTTCAGTTGTCCAGTCTGTATTTTTAATTAAGATTCCAGCTATAGCTGTACAATAAATATCTCTAGAGCCTGTCGAAGGATATAAAATAGCAAGAGCAGTTGATAAAGCAATTTTACTAACGTCTATTACTATATTACCACTATATTCATGTATTTCATTATAATGTGACCACTCTACTGTTTCTCCATTATCGTCATAAGGAGATTCTGGAATTATGGTGTATCTTTCTTTACCACTTCTTAACTCACAAAGAGTTGCGCCATGTGGAAACTTTTTAAAATTTTTCTCAAAACTTTTCGGTAATATGTATTGTATAAATTCACAAGACCCTTTCCAAAGATAGTGACTGTTAGGATTATTTCTTCTTCCATAAATTGCTCCACAATCTTTTAAGTAATGTGTTATAAATCTTTTAACTACAGGATTATCTATATCTAAGTCAACATGACTATCTAATCTTAATGCTATTTGTGCTTTTGAATAATTATTTTTCCATTCTTCTTTCGTTAAACTAAAATCATCTTTCTTCCAACTGACCCTAGCTTTTTTTTGATCAGTGGGTATTATCACGTGACCAAGATCAAGCCAATCTTCATACGTAACCGGAATTTTATTTATCTTATCATTCATAAATTAAAAAGCGGGCGTCGCCACTCTCGCTTAGACGCCCACTACCTAGGATACTATAAATTTAAAGATTTTTTATTTTCTTCTTGAGATTCAGGTTTAGCTTCTACTTCACCCTTACCTACAGATTCTGCAAAAGATTTTGCCATATCATATATAGCTTTATCTTGTACAGGACTAACCTTAGATACATCCCAACCAAACCATGTTCCTTTGTCATTAGACATCTGAACGGTTGATAGTTTATAAATGTGGCTATAAGTAGGCGGCGTGAACAAGCCGTTTTTACCCTGCAACTTTAAACCCATCATCATTGAGTTCCATTTTCTACTAACTTTAAGTTGAGTAGACTTCATAGAAATCAAAGCTGTTTGTGGATTGTCATCAAGAGTCAATACAAAGTGGCTAGCGGTATTATCAAGATAATTACCATTTGGTAATCTGTCTTTATAATCTTTACCTCTAGTTGTTTGACTTACAATGTCACTGTCTGCATCGTGCATTGCAACAGGTGCGCCAGTACTCTGACCTCTGTCTTGCCATTCAATGTACTGCCTTTTATAATGACAAGGTACAACATTTAAACTGTCATACAATGTATTAGTTACAGTGTTTATTATTTTGCCAGGCTCTGCGTCTTTGACATATTTTCCATGAGTCTTGTTGACTTCTGGAGATAGTTGGCCCAAAATTTTTAAGAAAGGCAACGCAAGATCTTCTTGCGATATATTTTGAGCGCCTTGTGCTGCATCAGCTTCCATATCAAATGTTGCTAATGCGCCTTCTTTTTTTTCTGCTACTTGGTTCATGTTACTTGTTCCTTTTTATTGTTGTTTTATTCTCTGAGAATACCCCAAAGATTTCCGTTGGCATTTCTTTACCTGCCTCAATACGCTCACGGACTAACGCTTTTAAGGTCATGGGCTCAACCTTCATCTTTTGTGTCGGTTGGAACCCTTGACCTTTTGCAAGGTCAGCATAATCTGCTGCCTTGTTATCCTCGTTACGACCAAATGATACCAAGATCTCGTTCTTAATAATATCACCTAATCCATTGTTACGAAGCCAGTTAAACGCCGTTTCTTTATTTGCTTCTGTTATAGTAGCACGATACGACGTAGAAACTTTTAAATGTGATCCATCTTGTAGTTTTAATTCTGCTAGACCCATTTCACTCATCATAGTTGGTATTACTTCACCAGATATATGATCTTTTTTCTTTTTTAATAATTTTAATCTTCCCTCTAAATCTTCCATTTCAGAAGACAGTCCTTCTAACCTACTTACTTGATCCGCAAGAGACTGAATGTTTTCAGTTTTTTTCATTGCGTCTTGTTGGTCTTTTTCAAAATCAATCATTAATTTCTCCTTTCTCGTATAAATTAATCTCTATGGGATAATATCTTCTTTCCTGTTTATCCCACTTCAATAGATTGTATTTTCCATTTGTAATATCGGAAACAATAGAACATGCAACACCTATGATTGCAGGATCTCCTGTTAGTAACAAATGATCTCCATCATTATAATTTTTTAACCCTTGTCTTAATTTGTAAATCAACGGACCAGGAGAAAAAATTATTTGAGAAAATTCTGGTAATAAAAATTTAAAGCCACCATATTTAGAAGCACCCATAATATTTATTTTTGGATTACCTGCTTGTGTTCCGGCAACTTCTTGTATTACATAAACTGTATTTTCTTTCATACTTGACAATATAATTATAAATGTTACCTTGTCAAGTAGAAAGAAGAAAAATTATGGATTATAAATTTAAGACAAAACCTTACGCACATCAAATAACTGCATTAGAAAAATCTTGGAACAAAGAAAACTATGCTTACTTTATGGAAATGGGTACAGGTAAAACAAAAGTATTAATAGACAATCTTGCTATGTTATATGACAAAGGCAAAATAGATGGTGCTTTAATTATTGCACCTAAAGGTGTTGTTAAAACTTGGTACGAACAAGAACTACCCATACACTTACCAAACCATATAGAAAATGTTTCTGTATTGTGGCAAGCAAATATTACAAAGGGACAACAAGAAAAACTAGATTCTTTATTTGAAATAGACACCGCACTACATATTTTAATTATGAATGTAGAAGCTTTCTCTACAGAGAAAGGTGTAAAGTTTGCAACTAAATTTATTAACTCACATAAAACTATGATGGCTATTGATGAGTCTACTACAATTAAAACACCTACTGCTAGACGTACTAAAAATATAATTAAAATAGGTATTAATGCTAAGTACAAAAGAATTATGACCGGTTCTCCTATTACTAAAAACCCACTTGACTTATACACTCAATGTGAGTTCCTTGATCCGTGGTTATTGGACTTTTCTTCTTACTACGCGTTTCGTAATCGTTACGCTGAAATGAAAACAATGCATGTAAGTGGAAGATCTATTCAAGTAATAGATAAATTTCAAAACTTAGGAGAGTTATCTGACACTGTGAAACAATTTTCTTACAGAGTATTAAAAGAAGATTGTTTAGATCTACCTCCAAAAAACTTTATTAAAAGACATATAACCTTGACCCCTGATCAAAAGAAAGTGTATGAACAGATGAAAAAAGCAGCAATAGCTGTTTTAAATAAAAAAGTAACTACAACAGTCAGTGTCCTTACTCAATTAATGAGACTTCATCAAATTACATGTGGTTATGTAACTGCTGATGATGGTTCTATTCAAGAAGTAGAAAGTAATAGAATGAATGAATTGATGTCTATATTAGAAGAAACAGAGGGCAAAGTAATTATATGGGCAAACTACCAATTTAGTGTAGGTGATATTATACAAAAGATAACTAAAAAATTTGGTAAACAATCTTATGTTCATTATTATGGTTTGACTCCACAAGAAGTTAGACAAGAAAATATTAGACGTTTTCAAAATGATCCAGAGTGTAGGTTTATTATAGGCACCCCTCAAACTGGTGGTTATGGTATTACATTGACTCAAGCTAATACTGTTATCTATTATTCTAATGGTTATGATTTGGAGAAAAGATTACAATCAGAAGACAGAGCACACAGAATAGGTCAAAAAAAAGCTGTGACTTACATAGATATTATTGCTGAAGATACTATTGATGAAAAAATAGTAGAGGCGTTAAGAAAGAAAATAAATATAGCGTCTGAAGTATTAGGTGAAGAATTAAAAGATTGGATTTAACTTACGACTTTACCGCCGGACCATTTCATTTCTGGTAAACCTTCGGTATATTTTTTACCATCGAAGGTAAGTATTTGTTTTCTATTAGATCCTTGCTCATTATAAGATACATGAATCCATCCTGCTTGATCATCTTCTGGTTTATAATACTCGAGAATGCATTGATCAAAGTCAACATTGTTAGTTAGCCAATAAGCAACCTGAATATTTGAAACTCCATTAATTTCAAAGTCTGCTGCGCAACCAAGAGCATGTTGTGATGTTTTTTTGCTCCCTATAGCCTCACACAGTGCTTCTGAGCGGTATCCTGAACTAATACTTATAGCTTTGTCGAAGTGTGCTCTAACAGGCTCTAAGACCTCGTAACATAGATCTCCTAAATTTTTTATCTCTCCAGGCCCTGGGATGTTGTTAATCCCTTTACGAGCAGCAGTCATGCTACGTGTCATCTCTTCAAGAGTAAAATGTTTTGATAATTGCATAATTATTTAAGCATATTTAATAAGAGAGCAACTATTATTCCAAAGGCTCCTCCTACTATCATCTTCTCCATACGCTCAAGTCTCTGTTTAACTTCTTTAATTTGTTCAAAAGTTTGTTTCTGCATAATTCGACAAAGCTTTTCATGCTCGTCTATTTTTTGTAATGCAGATTTTCTAGTCATTATATTGTAACCCCCGCTACAATAAAAACCCGATAGGACTTGCCTATCACACCGCCCAAACTTTTAATTTTATTTATCATCATGTTCGTCTCGCAATAACTTGTTCTTCGGGAGATAGTAATGCACTCTGTGTTCTTGTCAACCCTGTTTGAGGATTGATGTTTTGTGCTGTTTGTTTATTAATTTTAGGCGCAGGTGTGCTTGGTAAAGGTGGTGTTTGTATTTTAGCCTGTTGTACTGCCGCAGGTTGTGATCTTTTACTGAACAGATCTCTGACAGCATCTAAACCTTTATCTATTATACCAGGTTGTTGATCTTCAGGTATTAGAGATCTTTTTTTAAACTCTCTTAAAATTTCTTTAAATAGTCTTTTAGGATAAAAATAATTTTTGTTTATTTCTTCTTCTCTGTCTTTTGCTATTTTTTTAGCATCATCAACTCTTTTTTTCATACGACCATCATAGCCAGTGTAAGGTATGTTTTTTCCTTTTATTAAATAGTTTGCATTTTTTGCCGAAAGTCCTCTACCTCTCATAAGTTTTTTTAATTCTTTAGAATCAACACCCATTTTTTGAGCGTCTTGTAAGACTTGATAAAACTCTTTATTAACTTTTAAATTTTCTTCTTGAATGTCTCTAAATTCTTGTGCCATTGCTTCAGGTCCTCTTTCTCTAAAGTCTTGTAGACTAAAAAACTTTTCAGTAGCCGTAACACTTCTTTTATTCCTGTTGTATTCTGTAACCTTATACTGCATTGTCTTTGGCACATTTATGTTTAGAATTCTAACTCCTGATAATAATGCTAAAAGTTCATCTCTTAAATTTGCAGGAGTTCCTCCTCTAGATATATCTTCTTGAGCTCCTTGTAATACTTTTCTACCTGTTGTAACAGCGCCAGGCTCTAGACCTTTTAATATATGTGCAAAACTTTTAGAAATTTTATCGCCTGCGTTATCTGTATCAGAATATACTTTTGATCCTGTTTTTGTAATACCTCCTCTATTACCAAGACCTATTTCTGCAGGTAAGACATCTGTAAATCTTTCTAGTGCGATAGATTGAGTTATAAAAGGATCTAATAAAGTTCTCACAGGACCGTCTTGTCCGAAAGCTTGAGATAATAATTTAGTACCAACGTCTTGACCTTTTATAGTTCCTTCTTGCCATTCTTTAAACATAGCTTCTATAGGTTTTGTAACCACTTCATATGGACTAAAGTATGAAAAGTTTATTGCTTTTCCCACACCATCTTTCCATTTATTTATAGGGATAAGTTGAGCTCTCTTTTCCCATGGTGCAGATAAACTTCTTTTGTAAGCTTCTATTTCTTCCATGGTCACACCTGTTAAAGCTTGTGCAGTTTTACTAACAGCTTCACCAGTTCCTACTAACGTAACGTATGCTCCTAACAATCTTCTAAGTCCCATTTGTCTTAATTTAGGATTGTTTGAAGAAGCTTCTTTAGCTCCAAGTTCTACTATATTATATGTTGTTCTTAACATTTCAGCTGGGAAAGATACAAAGTTACCAAACGGTAGTTTTCTAATCCCTTGAATAAATTCAGGAACTTTACTGTATGTTGGATAAGTGTTTCTGATATACCAAGCTGCAGCTTCATCTACTGATTCGTCAAATGATTTTAATTTTCCTGTAAAAGTATTTTTAGGGTCAAATTTTCTACCAACAATTTCATCATACCACTTAGCTATGTCTTCAGTTTTATTATAAATTCCACGTAGTTGTGATTTTACATACTCATGTCCATACCATTTCCATAAATTATCTCCACCCGCGTAAACTTTTGCAGCGCCTTTACCAAATTTAGTAATTACTTCCCCTGATTTTTTTAATACAGTGTCATCAAAAGCAAATTTACCATCTGATAAAGCTCTTATAATTTTATCTAAACTAGTCAATCCTTTAGTATTTTTTATTTCTTGTAGCACAGCTTTTAATTCTGAAGCTACAATGTTTTCATCTAAAACACCTAATCTAACTTTGTCTTCTACATTTTTAATAAATGCTTGTTCATCAATTACTTTCCCGGCTCCAAAAATATCATCGACAGTCATTTTCAATGCTTCCGACACAGAAGCTCTTCCACCAATATGACCGTTGGCTAATGGAAATAAACTAGCAGAGCTTACGTTACGCACTTGAGTTACCGGAGACAATACAGTTTTACCGTACTGAGCAGCTACTTTTAGTTGTAGTATATTTCTATAAACTCCGTTTTGTATCCAAGTATCTAAGCCTTTTCTTGTTTGTCTAAACACTTGAGTTAATTCTGGAGTTGCAAATACTTTAGACATGTTACTTTTTAGTATACCTAAACTTTTTATGTCTCCTATTTGTTCCGCATCAAAATATCTTTTAGCATCAGCAGAAGACTTACTTGAAAATAACCAACCTTCATCTAATCCTATTTTAGCTAATTTATCAAAAGATTTTTTATTTACTGCATGAGTTATTGCATGAGAAGTTGTGGTTAACACAGAAGCTTTTAAATTGTTTTCTGGTCCCAATAGTTTTTTAATAGCATCAGGTAACTCTTCTCCTGTTTTAATAATTCTATCTGTTCTTAAAAAATCTTTTCCTGATATATTTTTTAAAACCATCAAAGGATCAGCTCCGTCTTGTTTTCCTGCTTTTAATATTTTATCTGTCAAAGATTCAGCAAACTCATCTATAGCTTGTTTATCTGACATTTTAGATGTTTTTAGTTTTAAAGCTTCTCGTCTTAAATCTCCATTTCCTTGCACAACATTTTTAGATATCCAATTAACTGCACCATCATATATTTTTTTATCTGGTTGATAGTTTGGGTTAGTAAAAATACTAAATGATTGTCTCATGTAAGTTTTTAAATTGTTTAACATAAAATCTTTTAAGTCTCCGGAAGGTAGTAAATCAGCAAAATTTTGTTTTATTTTAACCAATTCACTATTCATTGCTTTCGCACTATTTTGTAAATCGGGTGCAAGTGCATTTAATTTTAAATTACCTTTTAAATAACCAAGAACTTGATCAAGATAATAATCTTGACTAGCTTCTGATGTGGTCTTTGTATTATGTTTTGTTTGAAAGTCTTTTGCTAAATTATATGCTTTATTTTCCAAAGAATCTAAATATTTAGAAATAGTTTTGTTTTGTGCTTTTATTTCTCTTTTAGCTTCTGAAGATATTTGATAGCCAAGACCTGTTAATGAACCTTGTGATGTAAACTTTTCTAAAAAACCAGAAAGTTTTTTTAACCTTCTTTCCAATGGATCCTTACTATCTCTAGAAAACAATTTCCATTCTTGAAACTTAGGTAACTGTTTTGCACCTGTGCCTAATCTAATTGGTGCCAATGCTTTATTAATTACAAAGGCACTTGCTTTTCTAGCACCTCTACCTACAGGAGCGGGAATGGCCCGTGCTCCAATGTACGTGAGCGGTGATACAACAACCTTGTCAATTGCTTTTAATCCAATGCCTGCTACTTTTGCACCCGGTTTAAAAATACCGTATTTAAATCCAAGAGCTAAAGGCTTGCCTATTAAAGAAAAACCCCCACCTAATAAAGCACCATCGGCAGCAAATCTTACTCTATTTTTTAATCTAGCTATTGCTAAATCACTGCCTTTTAAACCATCTGTTTTTTCTTCTTTTACAAACAAAGTTTCTTTATCAGGTTCCGATGCTATAAAGTCAGTAGCTGCAAATGCAGTTGCCATATACCCAGCTCTTTTAGCAATTTGAGATCCTTTTTGTAACGTTGTTCCTGTAGCTGCTAGTCTTCTACTTCTTTGTAATAGTTTAACTCTATTTAAAACTTTAAAAGAAGCTCCTCCTGGAATACCATATTGCGTCAATACTTTTGTAACAGAACCTGTTAACGTCTCTGGATCTTTTATTTTATTTTCTTCATAAATCTCTGTAAGCTTTTCTGTCAACTCTGTTTCTTTACCACCTAAACTTGCTATTGCATCAATACCTGAAGTTAATAAATCACCAACCGCATAGCCTAAATCTTGAACACCTCCTGCAAGACCTTTTTCTATGTCTTCGAAAAAATCTATATAGTCTTTTTCTTTTGCTTTAGATCCTACCTGAATTTCTTTTAGTCTTTCTATTTTTCTAGGATCAAACGGATTTGTAGAAAACATTGAAGTAGAAAGATCAGCTAAACCTTTCCAAGTAAATTTTACAGGTTTCTTTTTTTTATTTAAAGTATCTCTGATTATTTCTCGAAGCTCATCCGCTTCTACTTGAGGGTCTTTTTTCTTAAAAGGGTCCATACTACCCCTCCTGTGGTATTGTCAAATTTAGATTGTATCTTTGGTTAAATTCATCAACATCTTGTTGATCTCTAATATTTGCAAAATCTAATAGTGCCATTTTACTAGTTGCTAAAATATTTACAACGTCATCTTCAATAGAGGCAGGTAGCCTAGATCTTAGTTCAGTGTAGCCTAGATCTTGCGTTTGAGCATTTTCTTGAACAGCACTCATTGGGTCAGTTAAACCTCCTGCTTGATAACCAGCTCTGCCGCCATCGGCCATTCCCGGTAATTGAAAATCAGGACCCAGTATTTCTTTATAGTTTGGAAAGATTGTAGCTATTACATTAAAAAAGTTTTTAATACCTTCTGGATCTGAAGGATCTATTTCACCCGCTTGAGCTGCACCTTTTAACATAGCAGATATTATCTCTCTGTTAAATTCTGTATCAGTTTGTTGGCCTAAATAAATAGCTTGTTGACCTCTTATAATTTTATTTAATAGACCTTTTTTTTGTTCTTCGTAACCAGATCTTAAATCTGGATCTTCTGTTTCATTTATTAATCCATTTAATTTTTGTAATTCAGGTGTAAAAGTTGCTTCAAAAGCTTGTGCTGCTTGTTTTTTAGCATATGTTGTAGCATCACCTGTTCCAAGATTAGCTTCTAATTTTATTGTTTCTATTTCATTTGCATGTTCTTGATCTAACGCTGCAATATCCGCATCAATTAATGATTGTGTTTTTTGTAGTGAAGCTTGTCTTGTATCTTCTGCATCTTTCATAGTAATTGCTTTATTGATAGTGTCTCTTTTTATAGCAGCTTGTTCAGCTGATCTTGTAGCTGCTCCTGCTTGAAACTTTTTAAAAGGATCTTGAGCTGCTCCCGCAGCTGTAGAAAATATATTTCCTGATGGTGTAGCAGAAGCTAAATTTAAACCAAAGCTAGTTAAAAACCCTGGTAATGTTCCAGCACCTAATGGTGATTGTTTAGGAACTGCTCCTTGTTTTCTATAAATTTCATTTAAATCTTTAATATAAGGATTCAAACTTTCAGAAAGGCCACCTTCGTCGTATTGTTTTCTTGGTTGTTCTAATCCTGATGTAATACCAGTTCCTGCTGAACCACCCATTCTAAACATTGGTCTTTTTAAAGTCCTGTTCATTATCTGCTTCCTAAATATAGTCCACCTAATGTCGTACCAATACCAAGAGCAGTTTGTAAAGGTGTTGGGTTAGGTGTAAAACTTTGTTGTGTTGAACCAGGATACCCACCCATCAATCCAGTAACTTGAGCACCGTATTGTTGTAACTGTTCTTGTGGTAAGAATGTAGCCTGTCTATTAGCTTCTCTTTGTGCGTCTAGCTCTGCTTGTTTTTGAGCTTGATTAATTGAACCTAGTGTACCTAATTGTGCTACATCTGCTTTTTGTAAACCTGGTACTAGTGAAGCTAAACCTTTTTGGTTTTGAAACTGTTGTTGTGCTGCAGTTTGTGCTGCTTGAAAACCTTGTTGTTGTAGTCCTGCTTGTAGTCCAGCTCTTTCTCTAGCCATACCTGAACCAAACTCTGCTAATTGAACACCTTCTCTACCTCCGCCAAAAGCTCCTGAAGCAATTGCACTATCTCTAATTTTTTTTTCTTGTATTTGTTGACTTCTATCAAATTCGTTTAATGTTGTATCAATAACTTGTTGTTGATACGGCGACATATATTGTTGAAAAGCCTGTGGACCAGAAGCAGCTTGAGCTGCTTGTAAAAATGGTTGATAAGAACCAATGCCTTGTTGCGCTAAAGCTTGTGCATCTTTTTGTAATTGATCTTGGCCGGCAACACCTGGTGCAAGTCCTGATAAATTTTGTTTTCTAATATCAAATTGTTCGGCAGCTTTTTGTCTGGCTGCAAATTGTTCTGCTGTTTCACCTGTTTGTTGTGTAAGACTACCTACTCCAGATGATACGATAGGAACACCGCTTTGTCCTACTAATTGTTCTGCAAGATCAGTTCCTAAATCTTCTACGAATTTTGGTGGTAAAGTTTGTGTTTGTGTTATAGCCATTATAATACTTCCTCTAATCTTTGTGATGTTTGAAACATTTCTCTAGCGCCATCTAATCCTTGCGATTTCTCAGATACTTCACCCCCGGATTCGAGGTTTTTCATCATGTTATACATGACTTCTGCACCTTTGTCTATATCTCCTTCACCTGCATTTCTAACAGCATCTGCAGTAAATACAAATTCATTTTTAGATAATCTTGCTGGTACATCATCTGCTTTTTCCATTCGACCTATAGGCACAAATCCACCTTCTTGTCTTAAATCCATTTCTTGGTTATCCATATCTAATAAAGGCATAGTCTCTTTTGCAACAGGTTCTACTTCTCCACCGTCTGCATAAAATCTATAAGCTCCGCCCATTGTAGCATAAGGGTTTTTTCTAAGTTCTTCTATATTTAAACCAGGTCCTCTGTTTGATGTAAAATCAGGATCTTTTTCATCATCTTGAAAAAAAAGAGGTGCTGCTGTTAAACCAGCTGCAGCAAGTAAACTAAATTTGTCTTTACCGTCCATATCTATGTTGTCATATCCTTCTTTAAGAAAATTAAATCCTTTTCCAAACCCTTCTCCTATTCCTTCAAATCCTCCGAATTTCTTAAAACCATAAGCACCTAATCCTAATAAAGCAGCTTTACCGGCTTTAGATTTAGTAATTTTACCAATTGCTCTTTTAGCTTTCTTAACTAGTTTACCTAAAAAATATTGTTGTCTTCCTGTTTCAATGTCCATGATCCCACCTTCGTATCCAGGCATCCCGCCTTCAGCAAAACCACCTCTATTCATCATCATCATTTGTTCTTGTGTAAGACCTCTTGGATCCATCGTTTCAGGTATTCTTTGAGCCATCATGTTTGCTGGTTTACCATAACCAGCTAGACCATTTAAACCACCACCAGAAATAGCAGTTTGCAATGGACTAATTTGACCTGAATTTTGTCCAGGTGTAATTGTAGGTTGAGGAATTCTTGGACCACCACCAGCACCAGGTGGTAATTCTTGGCCACCTCCTAGATTCATTCCACTACCTTGATTTATAGGACCTTGAAAAAAATTTATTCCTGGCGGCATTGGTCTACCTCCTGATATTGGTACTCCTGAATTTAAATAATCTCCTATTGATGTTCCAGGTCTTGGTATTGAGTTTGTACCATCAATTTGAGAATTAGAAAGGTTTGTCATTGGTGGTGCGTTTCCTGTTCCAGGTCCTTGTAATTCAAACGGCATTGGTCTTGTATACTGACCCAGATCAGTTTGAAGAGGCACTGGGGGATTGCTTGGCATACCTCCAGGTAAATCAACTGCAGGTCTTGGACCAGAAAATTGTGGTGGTGTTGCTGGTTGACCCATATTGTATGGAACTTCTTCCATTGCTGGAGGCGTTGGTCCTGCAGGATTATTTGATCCTATATTTGGTCCAAGAATTTCTCCACCTCCTTGACTTGGTGCAGTAAATATATTATTAAAATTTTGATTGTAACTAGAATCAGTTTGTCCATCAATACCCTCATTAGAAACTGGTTCAATACCTGGAAAAGGTGAAACTTCAGCAGGTTCAGCAACATTAGGAAAAGGTGTGTCAGGTAAAATAGAATTATTCATAATCCCTCCTCCTCCGTTAGCTTCAGCAACATTAGGAAAAGGTGTGTCAGGTAAAATAGAATTATCCATAATCCCTCCTCCGCTATTTTGTCCACCTTGTCCACCTAAAGAAGATTGTGCTGTATCTAATCTTTGACTAATATTTGCTAATTCTTCTTCAGCAGAAGATACTTTGTTTCCTAGTTTATCTATTCTTGGAAATATTCCACCACCTTCTTGAAAAGCAGCTCTGCCACCATTTGCAAAAAATCTATAAGCTTCTTCTTTATTTCTTTCAGCTATTAGTTTTGCAATTTCACCACCTTCGTATGGAGTAAACTCTTCATCATAAACAGGATTATTGTTTGCCATGGTATTAATAAAATTATCTCTCTCTCTTTCAACTGTTTCTTTAGGTTTGTTCAAAGAGTTTACAAAACCCATGTCTGAACTTAGATAGTCTATGTCTTCAGGTATATTAAAAAGTTCATTAATTTTTTTACCTTTTCTTTTATCCATTATTTTATCAATTCCAAACATAAAAGGATTTTTTAAAAAAGAAAGTGTTTGATATATAGGGTTTCTTCTTATTTTTTTTCTTAGACTAGTAGGTTTTTGAATTTCTTTTGCTATTTTTCCACGTGCTTTATCACGTTTATTACGTTCTATTACTTCATTACCATCATTTTTTGTATCTGGACCTTTTGATTTTCCTGTATTTGGACCATCAAACCCTCCACCAGAATCATCATAATTACTTCTTCTATAACCTGGTCTTGAACCATTTTTAGATGGTTTAGCAATACTGAAACCTATGTCTTCCATAGATCCACCGTTTTTATAAAGTTGTCTAGCTTGTTGTGCTTTTGTTATGGCCATAGTGTTATTTTATTTGGTTTTTTCTACGTCGTCAATATGTTTAAGACTTAGTAATTCATCAAAGAAACGACCTTTGTATTGATACTCCCCAACATGGGTTATGTATTCAGTTATAAGAGCGTGTACTTTACCGTCCATGTCGGTCCACCTTTGACAGAATCCAAAATCTTCACCAAAATATCTTTTGGTTTTTACGTCATGTAGTGTATCAAATAAATTAAAAAAATTCTTCCTTTTTATTTCTTTTCCGTTAATAATTGTTGGTTGAAATATCTCTAATTCAGGGTGCTTTTTAATCATTTTCTCTAGTACATTTCTCTTAATTAACATGCATCCAGTAGGAGCATGAGTCACTTCTATAATACCATTATCTACTTTTATGTTCTTTTTGTCTTTTACTTTCATTGGATACATAAGACCATTGGCTAGTAAGTCTTCTTTAGTCTTAACCATGTCTGTTTCTTTTAATCTTTTCCATGCTTTATCTACATCATAGTTTTTCATAGGATAAGGACAGGCAATAATATCTTTGTCAGCTTCTATCATTTTCATAATGGTATCAAAATCAAAGTCTATGTCAGAGTCTATAAACAATAGATGCTCATAGTTATGTTCGTGATTCAAGAAATCAGATACACATAAGTTTCTACCTTGTGTCACTAATGATGATTTTAACATTGTAAAACTAACTAGTATATTTTTCTTTAGACATTGTTGTTGGAACATTAATACAGATTGACAGTAATGCATTGAAACATCACTATGACAAGGTGTACAAACCATAATTTTATATTTAGGCTGACCACCTAAATTTATTTCTACAGTATCCGATTCTTCTCCAAACCATATGGGTTCATTATTTTGCATCGATTGCTCCTTTTAAAAAGTTAGTCCAAGCCATGGCTTGTTTATTCCAGTTGTAATATTGATTAGTGTACTTTGATTGAAATTGTAAATGTTCTTGTATAATTTTATTATCTAAAGTTACTGCTGCAGCTTCTATTGCATTTGCAAACTTTTTAGCTAATTGTTTATAATCTGTTAAGTATGGAACATAGATTGGAAACTCAGCTCCTGTTTCAAACAATGCACCTAGATTAGTTGTAATACAATACAAACCCCCTGCCATACATTCTAATAATGATATACAAGAAGTTTCTTCCCATATACTAGGATAAGCATACATTTGATAATCTTTAATGTGTTCTCTAATATACTCATTAGATTTATAACCGATATAATTTACATTAGGTAGTGTTTCAGCTTGCTCATATAATGTTTCATAGAACTTATGATTAGCTTTATGAAATTCTTTACCATAAACTTCTGTTGAAGAATAAACATCTAAAGTAATTAAAGGGTTCTTAACTAATTGCATTGCACCTAATAAAACATTTAATCCTCTCCAAGGTGTGTTTTGATGTATAATTTTTATAGGTTGACCTTTTTTGTAAGGTTTAGTTGATTCTATTTTTTCTATACCATTTTTTATAACTACACATTTTTCTGTGGGTAGATCAAAAGCTATTCTAAATTTTTCAAATGTCCAATGACTGTTGAATACATACCAGTCATACTTCTTGTGATTGCCGTGGTCCGTGAACCATGGTGCAAGATTCGGTTGATCATATGAATTCTTTTGCCATAAGATGTTTATCTTATCTTTACTAAGAGGTATTTTTTCAGGGACCGATGTACAAATAGAAACTTTATTTAGTAGACTCTCATCTACATATTTATTTAAAAACCCTAGTTGTAACTCTGTTCCACCTTTAGGTGTTTGATTCATTGTTTTGGTTCATTACTTTCTTTAATGCTTCTAGTCCTTTTGGAGATATTTCTACTGTAACATCTTCTGCAATATCGTCAATAGTTGTATCTGTATTAGGATCAGCAACATCGGTGTCTTTCTCTTCTTTACTCACATAAACACGTTCGGTTTTTGTATTTCGTATTACAACGGTAGTTGTACAATTTATTTTAAGTAAATCATCTGACATTATCCATTCTCCTGTGATCTATCTATTAAAGCATAACTAACAGAGCCTGTTATTTCATTTGCAGTTCCTGCCTGCATCTTAATAGCATCTCCTGCTTCTAAGTTTAATGGTCCTGTTAACATACTATCTGTATCTTTATTAATTTCTTTATAAGCTATTTTAACATCTGATGCACCTGCTTTTTTTAATATCAAATGTGCATTTACATTACTTGCTGTATCATGGACCGCTTGAACAGTTCTAACAATAGCGATTGCTGATGTTGATATAGACAACACTGTTGTTGCATTAGTAGATGTTAAATTAAATGTAGCGCTTTTGTATTGTATTGTCATGACATAAAGTAATTAAATATATCTTGCTCTTGTTTTAAGTCTTGTTGAAAAGCAAAATTAAGTTGATTTTTTACAGTATCAATAGATTCTATAATTTGTCTTTGGTTCTCAGAACTATATTCTTCTTGAGGCTCAGGTATATAAGCACTTATCTTAGCCATTATCTACGTCCATCTGGTTTTGCATCAAGTCTAAATGTACCATAACGCCAAGTTTCACCTACGGCGTCATTTTCTATTTTAAGAGATACCAGTCTTCCTCTTGCTCTAGTGTCTATCTTATCAGTCGATGAAGTTACTGTAAAGGGACCAAGAGGTGAGCTTGTAGCCGTGTTGTTTGGATAATCGTTTATAAACAATGTTACTTTTGAGTTACCAGTTATTAATTGGTAATCTGGTATAAATCTTTTCACAGACATAAAAAATTCACCATCTCCTCTATAATCAATAGAACCTTTATTACCTGTTATATCGAAATCACCTGATCTAATAAATGAGTTTATAGAAGTAGTTCCAGAACTGTTTACTTGGTCAGTTCCTTTTTCATGTTCATAATACAAAGAAGCACCAGATAAGTTTGTAATTCCTTGTATGTTAAATACAGGAGTTGCTGTTAAATTATATTCTGTTGCATAAGGTAAATCAAATACTCCTTGATCGGCATAAGTAGTTCTTGCAAGAGAACTAGTTGTCCAACAGTTTTCTCCGTAATTAAATGTAACACATCTATCTATTTGGTTAGATCCGTTTTTAGGGTAGAACCAACTAACTTCGTTATATAAACTATTGTGTTCTGCATAAGTTACTCTTGCAGCGCTATAATTAATTCCTAAGTTGTCCCCTCCTGTTGTAAATACAAAATCCTCAACAAGACATGGTAGCATTTTAACTGTACCATCATACACAAAAAAACCGCCTTCACCTGACATCCAAAAAATTCTACCATTAGAATAACTTAAAGCGTTTTGTCCAATTAAACCACAGTTAGTACCTACTTGCCTTACACTAAATGTAAAAGGTGCTCCAACAAATTGTATGACATAAGCAGCATTGTCGGTAAGAACAAGAGTATAATCTTTACCTTGAACAGCTCCTCTAATTTCATTACCTGTATCTAATCTAAAAGTACCAGAAGTATTTGTTGCTGTTGGAGAATAGTCGTTTAGATTTTCTTGATCCGAGAATCTAATAAACATTGGATCTTGTGTTGAAAGAGTTCCAATAGTTGTTTCTGTTCCAAAATGAAATACATGTCTGTCTCTGTCAGACACTAAAGTAAATCTACTTGCTGTTGGATTAGCTGATGTAGAAAAACCAGATGTTGATGTTGAAGCTCTAACTGTTCTTGCATTAGTTGCTCCTGCATTCCATGTAAATGTTTTGCCATTATGAATAGTTGCAATAAGAACTTCACCAAAATTATCCAAGGACCATTGACCTGCATCTAATACTACATTACTAGTTGTACTAGGAGTACCCCAAGTACCCGATCCCCATGTAGATGTTCCCCAACCATAACCAGGAGTTTGAACAGCTGGACCAACTGTTACGTAAGGATTAATTGTTGCAGCACCAGTAGCACTACTAGCTCCTGCAGAGTTTGTTGGCATTGTAATTTGAAAAGTATTTGTTTGTGAATTTAAAACTTCAAAAGTATTGTCTTGAAAAGTTGCTACTGCATAACCAGAGTTTGTTGGAATAGTTACACTTGTAAAAGTTATATATTCTCCAGTTGCTAAACCATGATTAGATTTGTTAACTGTAACTGTAGCTGATCCTGAAGTCACTGTAAAAGTTGCTCCTGTTATAGCTGTATCTAAAGGAGTAATATCAAAAAAGTTTCCTCCATAATATAAAAACAAACCTTTATTTGTTCCAATAGCTGCATATTTTTCTCCTGCTAAACTAGCAAAAGAATGTTGTGCTCTAGCTGCGCCAGGTAAAGTATTTGATGTAAGTTGTGTCCAACCACCTATTTTTTCAGGTAGTCCATATCTAAACCTAACAAAATCTCCGTCAGTCCATGAAGACTCAGCTCCTGATTCTGTGACTTGTTTATTGAAACCTGGTTTGAAATTAAGTTTTTGTAACATTTACACAATGTACTCCATTTTATTGTAACTATAAAGTGTAAACTAGAATTGTTTAATTACCAATAAGGGCGTTTACTTCTTCTTCGGTTAGACCTAAATCTAATAGTTTCTGTTTACCAGATGCTTTTTTAGCTTCTTGTGCTGCTTGAGCAGCTTTTATTTTTTGTTCTTGTTCTTGTGCTTGAATTACAGAAGCGTCAAATGCTGCTTCTTCTTCAACCGTCATTTCAACAAGTTTTCCATCTATGCAATTATATTTCATTATTTTAATCCCCAAACTGTTACGCTTCCATTTGCAGCCCAATTTATTCCCGAACTAGTAGTCAGTTGAACTCTATCAATTGTAGTTGTATCTCTGTAAAGTATTCTCCCGCTAGCAACTCCGTTTCTATCTGTAGTATTACCATTATTAAAAAAAGTATTAAAATTAATAATAGGAAAAGATGAAGATGTACCTGTGTCTATTTCTAATTGTGCGTTATAATTTTTAGAACTATTAGCAGAATGAAGACAATCTTGACCTAGAGCAGCAGAAGTTGTGTTAACAAGATTTATCATTTCACGTGTAACTATTGGACTTCCAGATCCTGGACTATTATATTGAAAACCTTGAAAATTATATAAAGATGATCCGCTTATTGAACCACTAATTCCAACTTGAAGATTAGGGTGAAGATCATTACCCGATGCTATTTGAAGACCTCCAAAAGTAACAAAGAATTTTTTATATGCAGAAGGTAGGGTTACAGTAATTGCAGAAGCAGCTGAAACATTTGTTGTTCCTAGATTTACTAAACCTGCACTAATACCTGTTAATGCAGAACCATCACCTTCAAAAGCTGTAGCTTTAACCGTTCCATTAACATCTAATTTTTCTGCTGGATCGTTTTTACCAATACCAATCTTATCTGTGCCAGCATTTACAAAAAATGCATTAGCATCACCATTTCCTTCAACTCTAAAATCTTGGTCAAGACTTCCGTCATTAAGAATTGTTTCTCCTGATTTAAATGTAGCTAACGAACTTAATGTACCTGCATTCATAATATTGACGTCTAACTGACCATCTTCTGTACCATCTGATACATCAGTAGCTTTTGTTGTTAACGCAGAATATATTACATCTTGAGAGTTATCATTACGACCTTCAAATCTCATAGCTCCTAATAAATCATTATCAGCAGGTGAAGCAGAATTACGATAAAGGTTTAGATTAGGTCCAGCATTTGCATCAGCATCTGTTGACTCTAATTTTAAATTGTCTAAGTTACTAGCATTTGTAATTGTAAGAGCAGTTACCCCTGTATAAGCTCCTGTAATACGAGCATCGGGCACTGTTCCGCTAGTTAAGTTATCTGCATTTAAAGGACCTGAAACTGCTCCTGTAGAAGTTATAGTACCAGTAGTAGTTATGTTACCAGTAGCTGTAACACTACCTGTAGTTAAATTTCCTACTGAAGTCACACCTTCTAAAACATTAGTTCCATCCGAATATAATATTTTTTTACCTTTATCAGTTGAACTAAAAGTAACACCTGATCCCGAACTTGTTTTAAAAGTTACAGTATGTGCTCCTGTTGTAGCATTTTCTACAATATAAGTTTTTTCAATTGAATCTGGAATAACAACAGATCTGTTTGCTGTTATAGTTCCTGTTAGTTTTAATACTTGGTTTTTACCATTTGATAAAGTTCCATTAGTAAAAGATAAGGTTGCACCTGAAGTAATTCCAACTGCATCATATCCACCTATTGCTTGTTCTAAAATTTGTAAATTAGTATTAGTAATTTGACCCCATGTTCCAGAGTTATCTCCTGTTGCTTGAACAGTAAGTTTTAAACTAGTTGTTGTGGTATTAGCCATATTTTAAATTCCTAAATTAGCACATGATATTAAATTTGTTTGGCAGTGTCAATTTATTAAGACACTGGATAATAACCTGAAGTAGGTGCATTCCCTGTATTAACTTCAGTATAGATTTGTATTGCTCCCGTGTTAACTGGTGTGAATGTTTGTACAGGTCCTGTTGGAACTTGTGTCCATATAACAACATTTGCTGTTCCTAATGTTGCTGCAAAACCAATTCCAGTTAAATCAACTACAGCACTTCCAATAACAGTTGCGTTACCTTCTTGCATAGCAAGAGCTATACCAGTAACATTTACATTAGCATCGGCAGTGACCGTTGGAGTTCCTTCTTGCATAGCAAGAGGAATACCAGTCAATATAGGCGAACTATTATTATTGACTAATGATGAAAACGCACTTTGTGCGAAAGCGTTTATACCAAAAGCCATTGCTTAGACTCCTAGCTAGCTGTGTGTGCTTTGCCTGCAGTTATAGCTGAATTAGTGGCAGTCATATCTTCACTTCCCCAATCAGTTTTAGCAACCATAAGTTCCAGGTGTTCAACATTTCTGTCAACTGCACCTTGTCTTTCAACAGCTGATTCATCAGCCATTTTAGAACCATCAATGATACCATTAATTAATTCTACAGAATGACCCATAGCTGTAAAGTCTTGTGCTAATTGTTCAGCGTTTCTTACTTCACTCATAATGTTTTCTCCTTATTTTGTTGCACATGCAACAGTTTTAGTTTTATCTAATTTTTTAAAATTATCAATAATTAATTGAGGTTCTACCATATTATTTCTTGGATCGCTATCAACAAATTTAGATTCATCCCAGTCTTTTTTCATATGAAAATGCATGTTTTTATTGTGAGAATAACCAAATTGTGTCCAACGTGTACTACCCCAAATAACAACTCCGTGAGTCTTGGCCGATGCTGAAAAATGCTGTAGACAACTATCTATACTAACGAACCCTTCAGATCCTTTTAACATTTCATGGATCTGGGCCCAATGTAAATCACATCTAATTGTGCCTTGATAATGTGGTTCATTCGGTAAAACACAGTTAATAATTGTTGTATCAGGATATTCTTCTTGCAACATATTAACTACTTGTTGAGCAAGATATGGTTGATAATTTCTATTTGGATTGATGTTTGTATATTGAACATAATTGTTGTATCAGGATATTCTTCTTGCAACATATTAACTACTTGTTGAGCAAGATATGGTTGATAATTTCTATTTGGATTGATGTTTGTATATTGAACATTGTCTCCATAACTCCACTTAGCTTGACCACCACTAAATTGAATCATTATGTATTTACCAATATTATTATCTCCTAACCATTTAGTAACAGATGCTTTGTGTTGTTCTGTATATAATTTAGGTGACATAGATCGATTAAAATCTACTCCGTGATGTTCACAGTAACTTTCAATAATATGTTGTTTACCAAATTGAAAATTTGATTTGTATGGCTCACAATAAAATATATTATCAGACGCCATGATCCTTGGATCTTGTAACGGTAATGTAGATTCTAAAGCTAGTTTAACATCTGGATTACTTGCAAAGCAACCAATGTAAGGTGTATAAATTTGCACCTCTGACTTCTTTTTTAATTTAGGTAGTAAAGCAGTGAATGCGGTACACTTACCAACACCACCTTCTACAACGTATGTATTAAGCATTATATTCCTTTCGTTTATTCTTTATCTTCTAAATCTTTTATTCTTTTTGTCAATTCTTTTATAGCATTAACTAATACTGGTACTAAATGAGCATTAGTTAGTTTTAAATTTTCTTTATCTTCATTATTAATAATAACAGGATTATCTCCCTCTAGTTCTAATATCTCTTGTGCTTTAAAACCATATTTTTTATAACCAGTGGGAGTGTCATCTTCTCTTGATTTTTTAAATCTATATTCAATTGGTGTTATTTGATTAACAAAATCTAAACCATGAACAACATTTTTTATCTCAGTTTTATCTCTTAAATCTGAAGTTACTGTCCAATCAATTTTAATATGAGCAGTTGCAGATGAATTATTACCTATTACAATATTATTACTTCCTGTTGTAACATTTCTTACAGCATCTGTACCTGCAACATATCCTAAAAGAGTATTGTTAGAACCTGTTGTAACATTAGTACCTGAACCCTCTCCAATAGATGCATTATTATCTCCTGTAGTAACACTATCTAAAGAACCTTTACCTACTGCTGTGTTTTGAGTTCCTGTTGTGTTAGCCGATAAACTATCTTTACCAACTGCTACATTGTTTGAAGCTGTTGTGTTAGCACCTAAAGCACTCATACCTACTGCTGTGTTGTTAGCACCTGTTGTGTTAGCTAGTAAAGAACTACCACCAACTGCTGTATTGCTAGAAGCTGTAGTTGTGCTTAACAGAGCAATATCTCCAAGTGCTGTGTTTGCTGCACCTGTTGTAATAGCATTTAATGAGCAAAATCCAACTCCTACATTATTAGTACCAGTTTGAACACTTTTTAATGCTCTATAACCAACAGCCACACTTCTACAAGCTGTTGTACCTGTATTCATAGCCTCTGTACCAACTGCAACATTCTCACAACCTGTTGTATTAGCAGTTAAAGCTAAAAGACCAACTGCTGTGTTATTTGCACCTGTTGTGTTAGCATTAAGAGAACCCATACCTACTGCTGTATTACTTGATGCTGTAGTATTGGCTAATAAAGAATAAGCACCAACAGCAACATTATTTGCTCCTGTTGTGTTTGTACAAAGTGCATTTCTACCAACTGCTGTGTTATCGTTAGGTGTTGTAGTAAGTCTTAAAGCACTATTACCAAATGCTGTATTACCATCTCCTGTTGTTGCAGTTGTTAAAGCACAAAATCCTGATGCAGTGTTTTCTGCACCTGTTGTAAGAGCATCTCCTGCTAAAGAACCTACCGCTACATTTCCTGAACCTGTTGTGTTAAGAAATAAGGCATTATAACCTACTGCTGTGTTGTTATCAGCTGTTGTGTTTTCACTTAAAGCATTCATACCTACTGCTGTGTTGTTATCTCCTGTAGTATTGGCATCTAAAGAAGTTCTTCCAACTGATGTATTTTGAGTACCTGTTGTGTTTAAATATAATGCTCTATAACCTAAACCTGTGTTATTAGATGCTGTAGTATTATTTTCTAAAGAGCTAATTCCTACTGCTGTGTTTTGTGCACCTGTCGTGTTATCTAGTAAAGAGTAGCCACCAAAAGCAACATTTACTGCACCTGTTGTGTTAGTATATAAAGCACAAAGACCTACTGCTGTATTATCATTTGCTGTCGTATTACAAGCTAAAGCAAGTCTTCCTATTGCAACATGGTTATCTCCTGTTGTGTTTTTTTGTAAAGCGAGCAAACCCATAGCAACATTTTGGCAACCTGTCGTATTACAAGCTAAAGCAAAATTACCAACAGCTTGATTATAACAACCTGTTGTGTTTTTGACTAAAGCACTAAAACCTATTGCTGTGTTTTCCGAACCTGTTGTGTTTACTTGCATAGAACTAACGCCTACGGCTGTATTATTAGCTGCTGTAGTATTTTCTTGTAAAGCGGCTTGACCTATAGCTACATTTGATGAACCTGTTGTGTTACAGTTAAAAGAGTTCATACCTACTATTGTATTATTTCCACCTGTTGTAGTTTTTAAAGCTGCACCTTTACCTACTGCTATATTATTCGCTGCTGTTGTATTATCTCTTAAAGCACAACTACCTAAAGCTACATTGTT
>Ga0207890_1000082_pt1 | contig 58932 bp, 50 predicted proteins | sample LinPmetageLP48_FD_184059 | JGI IMG/M metagenome (GOLD analysis project Ga0207890, IMG submission 184059) | Marine viral communities from the Pacific Ocean - LP-48 (SPAdes) | ecosystem: Environmental > Aquatic > Marine > Oceanic | place: Pacific Ocean | collected 2011-06-13 | reverse complement strand
TTTAATAATTGGATTGTTAGTATGTAGCATGAGAGTTACCTCTTATATGTTTTGATTTAAAGATTCGACACCTTTTATCAAAACGGGTAACTCTCACTTTTTCAAGTTGATGTGTCAGATCTTGTCTGAACTAATACAAATAAACACTTTTTTAAATAGCTGTCCACCGACAGCTATTAATTTTAATTCACTTTCTCAACCTAACCCCAAACCCAACAACTCCCATCAACAACACAAATCCCCACACAAACACATTGCCGTATTGGCTGTACACGCTGTCGCCTTTTATGAGCTTAATGTTGGCTTTCAATGTTGTAGCTTCAAACTGAGGCATGGTTTGTTGAGTGTGGCTTATAGGGTCGTATACGGCGCTTACACCATTGTTAGTAACACGCACTAGAGGGCGCTGTAGTTCGAGCGCGCGCATACGGGCTATTTGCATGTGTTGCAAAGGCCCAATAGAGTCGCCAAACCAGGCATCGTTACTTACCGTAAAGAGCAGGTCAGAGTCGCTTTTGTAATTACCGCGCACTAAGTCGGCAAAAACAATTTCGTAGCAAATAGCAGGGAGTAAGTTATAGCCATTGGCGCGTAAGTTGTTTTGTACTTTGTCGCCACGGGTAAACGATGACATAGGCAAATCGAATAATGGGGCAATAGGGCGCAAAAAGTCTTGAAACGGTACAAATTCGCCAATAGGTAGTAGCTGGTGTTTTTGATAGCGGTTTTTATCAAGGTAATGGTAATGCCCATGCTCGTCGCCGCGCTCTTTATTACCGACAACAATTAAGGTGTTAAATATATTTTTGGTGTCTCGCTGGTAGTCAACAATACCGGTTACAAGGGCGGTTTTATTAAACGAGGCGGCACTGTCTAAATTGGCTAGGTAGGAATCGGCAAGCATTTCTATTTCAGGCACTGCGGCTTCTGGCCATACTATTAAGTCGGCATCCCAATGTGGACGTGTCATGTCTTGGTATTTGCTCATTGTGGTCCAAAACTCACTTGGCTCAAAGCGCAGGTGTTGCTGTATGTTGCCTTGTACGAGCAAAACTGACATGTTTTTATCTGTGTAATGAATGCTGCCTGTGGTATTGGCACCTGTAAAAATAAGCGCAACAGCTGTCGCAGTAACCGCCGGGGTTTTAAAATCTTTTTGGGTAAGTCTATATAGTGCAAAGCCAATAGCGACACAGGTAAGAGTTAAGCCAAACTCGCCAATATAAGGGCCGAGCAGCCTTAAAGGTCCGTCGGTTTGTGTGTAGCCAAAGCTTAACCACGGGAAACCGGTAAGTACGGTGCCACGTAAATACTCACTAATTGCAAAGCAGGCAATTAGTAATGCGCCAAAGCTTTTAGGGCCACTAGCAAAGCGTGTAGTTGCCCAAAAGGCAAGTGCGGGAAATAATGCTAAGTATGAGCACAAAAAAGCCATTAACGAGAGCGACGCTATAAGCGGCATACCGCCAAAGGTGGCAATAGAAACATGTACCCAGCTTATACCTGCACCAAACCAGCCTAGGCCAAATATAAAGCCATATTTAGCACCGGTTTTTGCGTGTGCTTTACCGGTATTATTGGGATTAATGCAAAAAATTATGGCGCCAAGACTAATAAATACGATGGGCCAAATTTCAAAGGGGGCGTAGCCAAAAGTTAAAACAAGGCCCGCAATAAGTGCGAGCCATGCTTTTTTATCTTTTGCTAACAGGGTGAGTTTAGTTAGCAGAGTCTTCACTGTCGTTTTCATCAACCTTAGGTACGGTGACTTGCAGTTGTAAGATACGACGATTGTCAGAGTTGGTTACCTTAAACTGATAACCTTCTATGTCTATTGTTTCACCGCGACTTGGCATATGGCCAAATGCGTGTAATACAGTGCCGCCAATGGTGTCGGCTTCGTCGGTGCTGTAACCTGTTTTAAAGTACTCGTTAAAGTCATCTACAGGGGTAAGCGCTTGTACTACGTATACGTGCTTAGCAAGCTGTCGAATATCTTGTTGATCTTCTTCTTCGTCGTGCTCATCTTCGATTTCGCCAACGATTATTTCAAGAATGTCTTCGATTGTCACAAGGCCCGATACACCGCCGTATTCGTCAATAACAATAGCCATGTGGTAGCGTTGCTGACGAAATTCGTTTAGTAGGGTATCTACGCGTTTGCTTTCAGGTACTACCATTGCTGGGCGTAAGTAATCGCGTATTGATGGTAAATGCTCGTCTTTATTTAAGATCAGTGGCAGTAAATCTTTTGCGAGTAATATCCCTTCTACATGATCTTTATCTTCAATCACCACAGGAAAGCGTGAGTGAGTTGAGTCAACCATCATTGGAATTAGCTCTTCAAGCGGGCTGTCGATCTCAAGAGTGATCATTTGTGAGCGCGGAACCATTATGTCTCGCACTTTAAGCTCAGACACGCCAAGCACACCTTCTATCATCTCTTTTGTTTCAGGATCGATTACGTCTCGTTCTTGCGCATCGGCAATAACTTCGACCAGCTCTTCTCTATTCTGGGGTTCCCCTTGCAACATTTGGGCTATTCTGCCCAACCACGTTTTGCCAGAAGAACCCTGGCTAGATTGCGAGTTACCGTCGCTCATTGCGTCTAATTGCTCCGTTAATTTAAATATCGTCCCGGTATGGGTCTGCTATGTTTAGCTCTGCAAGTATTTGCTTTTCGATGCTTTCCATCTCAAAAGCGTCTTCATTCTTTATATGGTCAAATCCAAGCAAATGCAAGCATCCGTGAATAACCATGTGAGCAAAGTGGTCATGAAATGACTTCTCTTGCTCAATTGCTTCAGCTAATACAATGGCTGGGCAAATAATTAAATCACCAACCAAGGGAATATCTATTCCTGGTGGTGCTTCAAATTCGAACGACAGTACGTTGGTCGGTTTATTTTTACCGCGATAGTCGTTATTAAGTTGTTGCGATTGCGCTTCGTCGCTAATAACGATACTGAGTTCGGACTCGTCACGGTATTGGCTAAGGGCTTTGTCGGCCCATAGTGCAAATTGTTCTTCGCTTGGGAGGTTGTCAAACTCACAGGCTATTTGTAAATCAAGTTCGGTTGTCAAAGTATTACTCTTTAGTAGTAGGCTGTTGAAGAGCAGCGAGTGCGTCTTTTGCATTTTGCTTTTCAATGCGCTTAAGTCGCTCGCTTTCGTCGTTACGCTCGTAGGCTTCAACTATGCGTGCTACAACAGGGTGGCGTACTACGTCGTGGGCTTTGAAGTAGTTAAAGCTAATTTCGTTTACGCCATCAAGTACTTCAATTGCATGGCGAAGGCCTGAGCGTGTACCACGAGGTAAATCGACCTGTGTAATATCGCCTGTAATCACCGCTTTTGAGTTAAACCCTATACGGGTTAAAAACATTTTCATTTGCTCGGCGGTGGTATTTTGGCTTTCATCTAAAATAATAAAGGCATCGTTTAAAGTACGTCCGCGCATGTAAGCAAGCGGTGCGACTTCGATGATATTTTTTTCGATGAGTTTTTCTACTTTTTCAAAACCTAGCATTTCAAAAAGCGCATCGTAAAGAGGGCGCAGGTATGGGTCTATTTTTTGACTTAAATCGCCAGGTAAAAAGCCAAGCTTCTCGCCTGCTTCTACAGCAGGGCGTGTTAGCAATATACGGCGTATTTCTTGGCGCTCAAGAGCGTCGACGGCGGCTGCAACTGCAAGGTAAGTTTTACCAGTACCTGCAGGGCCAATACCAAAGGTAATGTCGTGGTTTAAAATATTAGCCACATAAACACCTTGGTTGTCGTTACGTGGTTTAATAACACCACGGCGGGTTTTAATAACCATTTCTTTGCCATAAGCGCTGCTGGATGCATCTTGCTCTAAGGCTTTTGATTCGGTAATAGCTAAATGAACGGCGTCGGGTTCTATTTCGCCTAAAACACCACGAACTGGCTGAGTATCAACATAAAGGTTTTTTAAGATTTCTACAACGCCGGCGCAGTTGTGTAGTTTACCGGTTACTTTAAAAAAGTTGTCACGGTGAATTATTTCAACAGCCAGGTGGCGTTCAATTTGTTTGATGTTTTCGTCAAACGGGCCACATAAAGAAGATAGGCGTTTGTTATCGGCAGGTTCTAAATAAATCTCTAATGTTTTTAACTGATTACTCAAAATTGCTTCCTATAGTACTGCGCCAGCGTTAACTGGCGCTAATTGTGTGACTAAGGAACGAAAGTAGCTACGCCAATTTCGTTAACAGTGTCTGGTTTTGGCTCTGCAGCTGCAGCTTTAGTTAAAATAGCTGAAGGAGCGACTTCACGTCGTAAGTTCATCTCTGATTCTGTACGAATTAAGTCACCACGTAAAGAGTTAGGTAGTGCTTCGGTAATACGTACATCAACAAACTGTCCGATCACTGTGTGCGGGCCAATAAAGTTTACTACACGGTTGTTTTCTGTACGGCCACGTAATTCCATAGGGTTCTTCTTAGAAGGACCTTCAACAAGTATACGTTGCTCTGTATCGAACATTTGACGACTAATTTGCTGCGCCATTTGTGTAATACGGTTTTGTAGTAAGTATAAGCGTTCTTTTTTCTCTTGCTCTGTTACGTCATCTGGCAAATCTGCCGCTGGCGTACCTGGGCGTGCGCTGTAAATAAAGCTAAAGCTCATATCAAAACCTATGTCGCTAATAAGCTTCATGGTTGCTTCAAAGTCTTCTTTGCTTTCGCCTGGGAAACCAATAATGAAATCTGACGACATACTTAAGTTAGGACGAATTTTACGTAACTTACGAATTGTCGATTTGTATTCAATTGCCGTATGGCCACGTTTCATTAGGTTTAATATACGGTCTGAACCACTTTGTACTGGTAAATGTAAGTGATCTACAAGCTCTGGTACATCGGCGTAAACGTCGATTATATCTGGGGTAAATTCTACCGGGTGCGATGTGGTGTAACGAATACGGTCAATACCATCAATAGCTGCTATAAGACGAATTAAATCAGAGAAGTAACAAATTTCGCCATCGTGCGTATCGCCGCGGTATGCGTTTACGTTTTGACCTAAAAGATTTACTTCACGTACGCCTTGCTCTGCAAGTTGTGCAACTTCAAGTAGTACGTCATCTACTGGGCGACTAACTTCTTCACCGCGAGTATAAGGTACAACACAAAAAGTACAGTACTTAGAACAGCCTTCCATAATTGATACGAAAGCAGATGGGCCATCTGCTTTTGGCTCTGGCAGGCGGTCAAATTTTTCAATCTCTGGGAATGAAATATCAACAACCGATGAGCCTTTGTCGCCTTGCACTTGTTTAATCATTTCTGGTAAACGGTGTAGCGTTTGCGGACCAAAAATAACATCTACAAATGGCGCACGTTGGCGAATAGAGTCACCTTCTTGTGAGGCAACACAACCACCTACACCAATGATTAAATCTGGCTTGTCGTCTTTTAATAACTTCCAGCGACCTAATTGGTGAAATACTTTTTCTTGTGCTTTTTCACGAATTGAACAGGTGTTAAGTAAGATTACGTCGGCATCTGTTGCATCTTCAGTTAGCTGGTAGCCGTTGGTGGCATCTAAAAGTTCAGCCATTTTCTGAGAGTCGTATTCGTTCATCTGACAACCCCAGGTTTTAATATGCAGCTTTTTGCTCATTGAAATATAGCCTCGTGTTCAATTCGATAGTGGCACAAAAATGTGCTTGAAACAGGATTAAGGAGCAAGCATGCTCACTTAAAGGAGGCGTATTTTAGCTGGATACCCGTCCAGATCCAAGTATAGTTTTCATGTTTGTGATCTCAAATCAATACGAGGCGAGTTTAATCAGCTGTTAGGGATATCCTCTGGTATAAAACAAATTAATTTTGATACAATCAAAACAGACTCAAGTAATAATAAAATGATGAAAAACATGACTAAAAATAATGTGATAGTAGTTGGTGGTGGCATGGTTGGCGCGGCTATGGCGATAAAGCTTGCTCAACATGGCTTTGGCGTACGCATAATCGAAAAACACCTAATAGACCCATCACAGATTCTTAGTAGTGATAAGGTTGATATTAGAGTGTCGGCTATTAATCGTTTTTCAGAAAATTTACTTGATGAATTAGGAGCAATGCCGCTTTTAAGGCAAAACCGCATAGCGCCTTATCAGCAATTAGAGGCATTTGAGCGCGGTGGTGATAATTTATTGTTTGACTGCGCCGATATAAACACCACGCATTTAGGCCACTTAATTGAAAATAGTTTAATTCAAGCAAGTTTATGGCAGCAATTTGATCATTATAAAATTGAGGTTATTGAGCAAGCCACACCTATTACTAAAATAGAGCAAACGGATGATTTAATTACGCTTGTGTATGGAGCTCAAACCTATACCGCTGATTTAGTGATTGCAGCCGATGGCGGACAATCGCAGCTGCGTGCTAAAGCTAATATAGGAATTACCGGCTGGCAGTATCAGCAACATTGCATGGGGGTATTAATTAAACTCGATGCGCCGCAACAAATAAAAACATGGCAGCAGTTTACGCCAAGTGGGCCACTCGCATTTTTGCCAATGCAGGCACCATACGCTAATTTAATTTGGTACGACGATGCAAATACACTGCAAGCATTTAAAGGACTAAACCCAGCTGAGCTAAAAATGCACATACTTAATAAATTTCCTGAACTTGCTGGAGACTTTGAAGTACAAACTCATGCAATATTTCCGCTTACTCGCCAACACGCTAACAACTATTCACAAGGGCGCTTGGTTTTAGTCGGTGACGCTGCACATACAATAAATCCGCTTGCAGGGCAGGGGGTAAATTTAGGTTTTCAGGATGTAGTGGCACTTGCTGAGATTTTAAACGAAGCAGGAGATATAGGTTGCCCACTAAAACTTAAAGAATACGAGCGAGCTCGCCGTAAGGCTAATTTATTAATGATGAGCATGATGGATGCGTGTTACTTTGGCTTTTCTAACCAAGTCGCGCCACTTAAATGGGCACGTAGCCAGTTTTTAAAAATGGCTAATAATACAGGCCCTATAAAAAACTGGGTTTTAAAATACGCAATTAGCGGTGATTTAGGCTAAATTTAAAGTAGAGATTAAAAAGGCTCATTTATGAGCCTTTTTTTATGTCTGTTTTTAAGTCAGCAAATAGTGACTCGGCTATATTGAACACGGTTTTAATTTAACTGGTGTTACATCACTAAATCGCAATTTAATAACTTTAAAGAGCCTGTGTGTGGATAATTTTTTTACAGTAATAATTATTTTAGGTGCGCTACTACTTGTTGCTAGCTTAAAAACAACCGTTAAAGTTTGCAAAAAAACATCGCAAAGAGCATGGAGTGTACTGCTATGCGCTATTATTTTTTTTATTATAGGGTATTGGTGGATACTTTATTATTTTTCAAACCACGACATTGCACCCGTCGTTATGAATATGGTGGCTATGTTGTTACTTGGCGGTGGTGGGTTTGTTTTTTTAGTTATTAAACTGAGCTTAAAAAGTATTCTTAAAATAGAGCAAGCAACGCAGTATCAAAAATATCAAACTGAGCACGATAACTTAACAACTCTACCTAACCGCGATAAATTTTTTAAATCTTTAAGTAAACAAGTTGAATATCCTTCCCCATTTTCACTATTTTATATCGACTTAAATAACTTTAAACAAATTAATGATGCGTTTGGGCATCAGTGTGGTGACCAACTTTTGGCTGCATTTGCCAATAAATTAAATAAAGAATTATGCGGCATTGCTAAGTTATATCGAATAGGTGGCGATGAGTTTGCTTTTTTATTGCATACCGATACAGATGAAAGCATGAATTATTGTGTAAACATTATAAACTCAGCCGTCAAAAGTCCGTTTTGTACGAATGAGCAAATGGTTAAAATACAATTAAGTATAGGCGTAAGCCGTTTTCCTGATGATAGCCGATTGCCCGATCAGCTATTAAAAAAAGCTGACTTGGCACTGCATGAAGCTAAAAAAACATTTCAACCTTTGGTAAATTACTCATCTGCAATAGGTAAACGAGCTGAGGACTTTTTTGATTTATCAGCCAAAATTAAAGTGGCATTACATAAAGATGAGTTTGAGCTTTATTTACAACCCATAATGGACTCTAAAGATCTGCAATTACATGGCCTAGAAGCGCTTATCCGATGGCCGCAAGATGATGGTAGCTTTATTAGTCCAGAAAAGTTTATAACCGTAGCTGAGCGTACAGGGCTTATTTTTCCTTTATCGAAATGGGTTGTACAAGAAGCCGTTAATCATATTAGAAAGCTCAAGCTATTTGGTTTCACCGGTACTATACATGTCAACTTATCGACTAAAGATATTGAAAGCAGCGAGTTTTACGATTTTATAATTAGTTTACTCGCAACCGACCCTACATTAAGCGACTCGTTAATTTTTGAAATTACAGAAGGTGCAATGATGACAAATATACCGGCTGCTAGAAAAATGATGCAACAGTTGAGTATGCGCGGGTTTAAATTTAGTGTTGATGACTTTGGTACGGGGTTTTCGTCACTGTCGTTATTAAGGGAGTTGCCCATAAACCAGATAAAAATAGATCAATCGTTTATCAAAGATATGCTCATTAATCCGCCTGATTACGCTATTGTAGAATCTACGTTGTTTTTGGCGAGCCGATTAAATTGCGATGTAGTTGCTGAAGGAATAGAAACTAAAGAGGTAGAACAGGCGTTGTTGAGTCTTAACTGTGATTATTTACAAGGGTATTTATATAGCAAACCAATAAATATAGATGAATTTATAAATGTATATTTAAGTACAGAAAAAGTAAGCTGAATTTAATGAATATTCAGAAGTTTTAGAGAAGGAAGTCAAATTGGCTGGGATACCAGGATTTGAACCTGGGAATGCCAGGATCAAAACCTGGTGCCTTACCGCTTGGCGATATCCCAACTATAAATTTGATATTAATTTTAGTTCTTAATAAGAACATGGTGCGGAAGGAGAGACTTGAACTCTCACATCCTAAGATACTGGAACCTAAATCCAGCGCGTCTACCAATTCCGCCACTCCCGCATCACTAATGTGCTCATTTAACCTCTAAGCTAGAGTAATCCTTTTATTCAACTTTCCTTGGTAGAAGAAGTTGGCTGGGATACCAGGATTTGAACCTGGGAATGCCAGGATCAAAACCTGGTGCCTTACCGCTTGGCGATATCCCAACAAAGAATTCTTTTATAATTTTAGTTCTTATCAGAACATGGTGCGGAAGGAGAGACTTGAACTCTCACATCCTAAGATACTGGAACCTAAATCCAGCGCGTCTACCAATTCCGCCACTCCCGCATCACTAATTTGCTCATTTAAACTCTAAGCAAGAGTTATTCTTTTATCCAACTTTCCTTGGTAGAAGAAGTTGGCTGGGATACCAGGATTTGAACCTGGGAATGCCAGGATCAAAACCTGGTGCCTTACCGCTTGGCGATATCCCAACAAAGAATTAATTGATATTTTTAGTTCGTATCAAGAACATGGTGCGGAAAGAGAGACTTGAACTCTCACAACCGAAGTTACTGGAACCTAAATCCAGCGCGTCTACCAATTCCGCCACTCCCGCATCGTTTGTGTTATGAAACACAGGTAGTTATTTTAGACTCTTCATTGAGTGCAATTTAACTCTTGCAGAGCCACTTCTAAAAAAAGAAATGGTGGCTAAGACGGGATTTGAACCTGTGACCCCATCATTATGAGTGATGTGCTCTAACCAGCTGAGCTACTTAGCCATTGTTGGCTGGGATACCAGGATTTGAACCTGGGAATGCCAGGATCAAAACCTGGTGCCTTACCGCTTGGCGATATCCCAACAATAACAATTGATAGTTTTAATTCTTATCAAGAATTATGGTGCGGAAGGAGAGACTTGAACTCTCACATCCTAAGATACTGGAACCTAAATCCAGCGCGTCTACCAATTCCGCCACTCCCGCACACAAGGTAGTTATTTTAAACTCTTCATTGAGCAACAAAAAAATATGGTGGCTAAGACGGGATTTGAACCTGTGACCCCATCATTATGAGTGATGTGCTCTAACCAGCTGAGCTACTTAGCCATCTTTTTTTGTTAGCACTTCATCGCTGAGTGCGGGGCGTATTATGCTGATATGACCCAAATTCGTCAACACCTTTTTTGCAAAAAAACACTTAACTGTGTTTGTTTGCAGGAAAATTAAGCTAAGCGGCTAAATTTTAATAAAAATGATGATTTTTTGAGTGCAATTCACATACAAAATTTGTCGCTAAATAAAAAAAGCAAAAACCAATAGTTTGAAGCTGTTTGATTATTCGACAAATTATTACGCTCTGGTTAAATCTTAACATTAATTTGTTTAAGAGGTACTTATTATTGAGGTTTGATCTTCTGCGCAGTGTGTTTTTTAAATTAAACGTAGGCATTTAGGTTAGGGCTATATCAATTTTATAAGTTTATAACGTTGGAGGTACAAAAAAGGCTCGTAAAAACGAGCCTTTAAAATTATTACCAATACTAATTTGGTTTCATTTAACTTATACGTTGAACAAGAAGTTCATTACATCGCCGTCTTTAACAATGTACTCTTTACCTTCTTGACGCATCTTACCTGCTTCTTTTGCGCCGCTTTCACCTTTAAAGGCAACAAAGTCGTCAAAAGCAATCGTTTGCGCACGAATAAAGCCACGCTCGAAGTCGGTATGGATTTTACCCGCTGCTTGTGGCGCTGTTGCACCTACAGGGATTGTCCATGCACGCACTTCTTTAACACCCGCAGTGAAATAAGTTTGTAATTGTAGTAATTCATAACCACCACGAATAACAAGATTAAGGCCGGGCTCTTCTAAGCCAAGATCAGCCATAAACTCAAGCTTGTCTTCGTCATCTAATTCTGAAAGCTCAGATTCGATAGCAGCACATACAGGAACAACAATCGCATCTTCAGCTGCAGCAATAGCGCGTACACGGTCAAGGTATGGATTATTTTCAAAACCATCTTCAGCAACGTTTGCAATATACATAGTTGGTTTAATAGTTAAGAAGTTGATAGAGCTGATTGCTGCTTTTTCTTCTTTAGTTAATGCTAAAGCGCGTAAAGTTAAGCCTTCATCAAGATGCACTTTTACTTTTTCAAGTACGGCATTTTGCTCTTTGGCGTCTTTATCACCACCTTTTGCTTTTTTTGCGTTACGGAAAAGGGCTTTTTCAGCGCTATCCATATCAGCAAGTACTAACTCAGTGTTGATTACGTCAATATCGTCAGCAGGGTCAATAGTGCCTGCTACGTGAATGATGTTTTCATCTTCAAAACAGCGAACTACGTGGCCAATTGCATCGGTTTCACGAATGTTAGCTAAAAACTGGTTACCAAGGCCTTCACCTTTAGATGCGCCTTTTACCAAGCCAGCAATATCTACAAATTCCATACTAGTGGTAAGAACTCGTTGAGGATTAACAATTTTAGCAAGTTCGTCTAGACGAGGATCTGGCACAGGCACCACACCTGTATTAGGCTCAATGGTGCAAAAAGGAAAGTTAGCGGCTTCAATACCCGCTTTAGTTAGTGCATTGAAAAGCGTTGATTTACCTACGTTAGGCAAGCCAACGATGCCACATTTAAAACCCATAGTAAGATACCTTGTTTAGAATTCGTTTAAACGGTGTACTTGGACCCAAGTTACTAGGGTTTAAACGAATGTAGTCTGTTTTGTGCTTTTAACACACCATCTTTTGCAAGTATTTCCATGCAACGAACTGCTTCATCAACAGCAGCATCCATCTTTTCTTGGTCTTCTTTGGCCGCTTTTCCAAGCACCCAACCAGTTACCATTTCACGATGCCCCGGATGACCTACACCAATGCGCAAGCGCATAAAGTCTTTTTGATTTGCCATTTTTGCAATAATGTCTTTTAAACCATTATGACCGCCATGCCCGCCACCTTTTTTTAATTTGGCAACGCCTGGGTCTAAATCCAATTCGTCATGGGCAACTAAAATGTCCTCGACAGGGATTTTGAAAAAATTAGCTAAACTACTGACCGCTTTACCACTTAAATTCATGTAAGTAGTGGGGATCAATAATTTGAATTCTTGGCCTTGAATGATCACTTTGCCTGTTAGGCCGTGATATTTAGGATCGTGTTTTAGAGTGCAGTTATAGCGTGCAGCGATTTGCTCGATGAACCAAGCACCTGCATTGTGGCGTGTGTTTGCGTATTCGGGGCCTGGATTAGCCAGGCCCACAAGCATTTGAATAGAATTCAAGGTTGCGAGACCTTAAATATTATTCTGCTGCTGCAGCGTCGTCTTCAACTGGAGCTGCTTTGTTTGCTTTGATAGTCAGGATAGACTGATCATGGCCTTCGCCTTTAGCTAAATCTACAGAGCTAACGCCTTTAGGGAAAGTTAGGTCAGAGATATGAACTGAATCGCCAACAACAAACTTAGAAACATCTACTTCAATGAATTCTGGAAGTGCTTTTGGAAGACACGTAATTTCAACTTCAGTTAACTGGTGAACAACAGTTGCGCCAGCTTTAGTTACAATCTCTTCACCGATGAAGTGTAGAGGAACTTTAGTTTGAAATTTATGAGTAGCATCTACACGTTGGAAATCAAGGTGAGTAAGCTTAGGCTTGAATGGGTGACGTTGGATATCTTTTAAGATTACTTCAACAGCTTCGCCATCAACGTTAAGCGTAAGGATATGCGTGTAGAAACCTTCGTCTTCTTGAGCTTTGATCATATCTTTATGAGCAAAAGTAAGAGATAAAGCTTCTTTATCAGCTCCGTAAAGGATTGCAGGAACTTTGTCTTCGCGACGTAGGCGGCGGCTCGCACCAGTACCAGTTTCTACGCGAAGTTCAGCGTTATACGTATAAGTTTTGTTAGACATGATGTCTCCAGTTATTTAAATGTGTAGGGCCTTTGCGACCAAGGTCCCTAGCCAAAAGGCGCGCTATCATACCACCACGCCCAGATAAAATAAACATCGCTTACAAAAAAAGCGCCAAAAGGCGCTTTTATATTCAGGAATGTTTAATTTTAGTGTTCAAACATCGCTGAGATAGATTCTTCGTTACTAATACGACGAATAGTCTCTGCTAACATGTCAGCAAGCGTAAGTACCTTAACTTTATCAAGGGCTTTAAGCTCATCAGATAGCGGAATTGAGTCAGTTACAATTACTTCATCAATCATTGAGTCACGTAAGTTTTCGGCTGCTTTACCTGAAAGGATAGGGTGCGTTGCGTATGCAAATACACGCTTAGCGCCATGTTCTTTAAGTGCTTCTGCGGCTTTGCACAATGTACCACCGGTATCAATCATATCATCTACGATAATACAATCACGACCTTCAACGTCACCAATAATGTGCATTACTTGAGAAACATTTGCTTGAGGGCGACGTTTATCAATGATTGCTAAATCGGTATCATTTAGTAGTTTTGCAATTGCACGAGCACGTACAACACCACCGATATCTGGAGATACAACAACGACGTCTTCAAAGTCGCGTTCTTTCATATCTTCAAGTAATACAGGGCTGCCAAATACGTTATCTACAGGTACATCAAAGAAGCCTTGGATTTGTTCAGCGTGTAAATCAACCGTAAGAACACGGTCAACACCAACACTTGATAAGAAATCTGCAACAACTTTAGCGGTAATTGGAACACGAGCAGAACGTACACGACGGTCTTGGCGCGCATAACCAAAATAAGGAATGACGGCAGTAATACGACCTGCAGATGCACGACGTAGAGCATCAACCATAACGATAAGTTCCATCAGGTTATCGTTTGTAGGGGCACAGGTTGATTGCAAGATAAAAACGTCCGAGCCACGAACATTTTCATTTATTTGAACACTGATCTCACCGTCGCTAAAACGGCCAACAACAGCATCGCCTAATTCAATATATAAACGTTTTGCAACTTTTTGAGCTAACTCAGGTGTTGCGTTACCAGCGAAGAGCTTCATGTCAGGCACGGTAGGGTTCCTCAGGCACTGAATATTTGGACTAACGGGCAATGATAAATATCACTGCGGGTTAACTTATGATTACTTGTACGTTACTTCATTGATCGAATATGGCGGTTAACTCCGTATGAGCAGGTGAGACATTTGCGCTTGAAGCCACAAAACCCTGCCAAGTATGGGGGAGATTTTCAAGTACATCTTGTGCTTGAACTTGGCTAGCAAATTCGACAAAACAACATGAACCTGTTCCGGTCATCTTCGACGGTGCGTATTTTAGCAACCACTGGAGGGTTTTTTCAACCTCGGGGCAAAGCTTTTTAACTAAAGGCTCACAATCGTTGGTCAAAGTATGGTGTTTCCAGTCGCCTATTATTTTTGGTGTGTCGCGTTTTAAATCTGGATGTGTAAATATTTTTGCGGTACTTACATGTTGGTTAGGGTGTACAACGCAGTACCATTTTTGTTCAAGTGTTACGTGGTGTAGTTTTTCACCAATACCGTGCGCTATGGCGCTTTGACCTTGTATGAACACCGGAACATCTGCCCCTAACTTGAGCCCCAATTGTGCTAGTGTTTCTAAATTTAGTGCCAATTTCCATAACTTATTTAGGGCTAATAAAGTACTCGCTGCGTCAGATGAACCTCCTCCAACACCGCCCCCCATCGGCAAGCGCTTAATTAAATTTATTTTTACACCCAAAGAGGTTTTACAGTGTGTTTGTAATAATAAAGCCGCTTTATAGATGAGATTATCATTTAGAGGGATGTCTTTAGTATCACCACCGACAGAAATACTCCCATCTGTTGTTAACTCAAAATGCAGCTCATCACCAAAATTTAAAAAAGTAAATAAGGTTTCAAGTTCATGATAGCCATCTTCTCGGCGAGCATTAATATGTAAAAATAAATTGAGTTTTGCCGGAGCAATAAGTGAAAAAGAGGTTTTGTTATTCATACTTATTTAAACTGCCAATCGTATAGTTGAATTTTAATTTTTATTTGTTGGTGCTTTAACGTCAGTTTAGTAGGTAACCAGTAACCTGCGTTTTGTACATAAGTGCCATAATCTATTTGCCATTTTTTGCCTGTATTATCAAACCATAATACTTGCTTTGCACGCCCAAGCTCATCAACAATTAAACTTTCATCGTCAATAGTGCCTTTAAGCCAGTTATCGGCATTATCAACCGGTAGTGTAAAACCCGTTAATCGTTTTAAAAGCTCTGCAGCATTAGTATCAAAGTATTGTTCACCGTCAAACACTAATTCAGCACCGTTAGTTGTTTGTTTAAGCGACAAAATACGAGTACCAATAAAAGTAGTCAGTATTAAATTATTGGAATTTGTTGTTTGCTGCCAATTTAAGTTTGCAGATTGACGCTCTTCTGGGCTAATAAATGCAAGCTTACCTTCTACTTGCCAAGTTTTTTGAGCAGCTAAACGCGGTTTCCAATCATCATAAAGTGTTGTTTTTGTATCAATTTGATGAGCACAGCCACCTAAAAACAAAAAAAACATGAATAAAATCAAATATTGTCGAATCAAATGTTGTTCCTTACTTTCCATATTCCGCTGATTTTTGGTAAAATTACCGCCTTTGAAGTAGGGCTCAGCAATATTTGGCAAATATGACCATAATAGCACTAGGTATAAATCACAAAACCGCATCCGTAGAATTACGTGAAAAAGTGGCTTTTTCGCCTGAGCAAATTTCAGAGGCGTTGCAACAATTAAGTGGCCATGCCGACTTTAATGAAGCGGTTATTGTGTCTACCTGCAATCGAACCGAGATCTATTGTAGCCTCGCTCAGCAAAATTCCCAAACACTGTTGAACTGGCTTGCCAGTTTCCATGGTTTGGATGAACATGAACTGAGCAAAAACACTTATTGCTACGAAGATAACGATGCTATTAATCACTTAATGCGCGTGGCGTGTGGGTTGGATTCTTTGGTGTTGGGCGAACCGCAAATTCTGGGGCAAATAAAGCAATCGTTTTTTAGTGCTAAAAACCACGATGCAGTAGGTGTTACGTTTGATAGGTTGTTTCAAAAAACATTTTCAGTAGCGAAACAAGTTAGAACTGAAACCGATATTGGTGCAAGTGCGGTATCGGTTGCGTTTGCTGCAGTCAACTTGGCAAAGCATATTTATGGCAAGCTTGATAAGACCAATGTGTTATTAATTGGCGCAGGTGAAACCATTGAATTGGTTGCTAAACATTTATACCAAAATGAGCCTCAAAATATCACTGTTGCAAATAGAACTATTGAGCGAGCTCGTAACTTAGCTGACGAAGTGTCGGCAGATGTGATTGCTTTGGCGCAATTGCCTGAGCGTTTGCATAAAGCCGATATAGTGATTAGTTCTACAGCCAGCACTTTGCCTATTATTGGTAAAGGGGTGGTTGAGCAGGCGCTAAAGCAGCGACGTCACAAACCTATGCTATTTATAGATATTGCAGTTCCTCGCGATATTGAAAGCCAAGTTGGGGAGCTAGATGCTGCCTATTTATATTCCGTTGATGACTTACAAACCATTGTAAGCGAGAATATGGCAGCGCGCGAGCAAGCTGCACAGCAAGCGCAAATAATTATTACTGAACGCACCAAAGAATTTGCAATGTGGATGCGTTCACTCGATTCGGTAGATTTAATCCGCCATTATCGAAACGATGTACAAACAATTAAGTCTGAACTTGTAGAGCGTGCTGTTAGTCAGCTCAATACAGGTAAAGATGCAGAAAAAATTATATTAGAGCTCGCCAATAAATTAACCAATCGCTTAATGCACGCGCCTACCCGTGCAATACAAGATGCAGCGAAAAAAGGTGAAGTGGCGCAGCTAAACCAGTTGAAAAAAATGTTAGGTATTGATCAGGAATAACCGTTAAATGAAAGAGTCTGTTTATAATAAATTAGAAACCTTAGTAGAGCGTTACGAAGAAGTACAAGCGCTGCTAAGCGACCCGTCGGTCATTAGTGATCAAAACCGTTTTCGTGCGCTTTCAAAAGAGTATTCTGAGCTTGAAGAGATTGTAAAAACGTTTTTAAACTATAAAGAAACGCAAGACGATTTAGCCAGTGCAGAAGAAATGCTTAAAGATTCTGACCCTGAAATGCGTGAAATGGCGCAAGAAGAATATAAAGAAGCAAAAGCACAAATACTGGTGATTGAAGATCAAATTCAAGTATTAATGTTGCCAAAAGATCCGAGAGATAACAACAACGTGTTTGTTGAAGTACGTGCAGGGACGGGCGGCGATGAAGCGGCTATCTTTGCTGGTGACTTATTTCGTATGTACAGCCGCTACGCAGAAAATAAAAAATGGAAAGTAGAAGTTGTAAGCACTAATGAAGGTGAGCATGGCGGTTACAAAGAAGTTATTGCAAATATCAGTGGCGAAGGCGTTTACGGCCAATTAAAGTTTGAATCAGGCGTACACCGCGTACAGCGTGTGCCAGAAACTGAATCACAAGGTCGTGTTCATACCTCAGCGTGTACTGTTGCTGTTATGGCAGAAGTACCAGAAGCTGAAGCGATACAAATTAATACAGCCGATTTAAAAGTTGATACATTTCGCGCATCAGGCGCAGGTGGTCAGCACGTAAATAAAACTGATTCTGCTATTCGACTTACACATATACCTACCGGTGTTGTGGTTGAGTGTCAGGATCAGCGTTCGCAGCATAAAAACCGCGCTAAAGCGATGTCAGTACTTGCAGCTCGACTGCAACAAGCTGAAGATGAAAAACGCCATGCGGCAGAAGCCTCTGAACGTCGTGACTTGGTAGGTAGTGGCGATCGTTCTGAGCGTATTCGTACTTATAACTACCCGCAAGGTCGTATTACAGATCACCGTATTAACTTAACACTTTATCGTTTAAACGAAGTGGTAGCCGGTGATTTAAGTGCGATTATTGACCCATTAATGCAAGAGCATCAAGCTGACTTACTTGCGGCCATGGGCGACGAGTAATTGTGGCTCACACTCTTGAACAAGCAATTGCTGCAGGTGCTGACTTATTAGCATCTAGCAGCGAAAGTGCTAAATTAGATGCACAAGTTTTACTTCTTCATATACTTAAAAAGCCTCGCAGTTACCTTTTTACTTGGCCAGAACATGCGCTTAGTGACGAGCAACAATCACAGTTTAATGTATTTATCCAAAGACGTTTAAAAGGTGAGCCCGTAGCCCATATAACTGGGCTGCGTGAATTTTGGAGCTTATCGCTTGAAGTTAACGCAACGACCCTAATACCTCGACCAGATACTGAAACATTAGTCGAGCAAGCACTTGAAATAGCGCTACCCGCTACAGCAAAGGTGCTTGATTTAGGCACAGGTACTGGTGCAATAGCGTTGGCACTGGGTAGTGAAATGCCTAGTTGGCAAATTACTGCAGTAGATAGAGTAAGCGATGCAGTTGCACTTGCTACACGTAACCAGCAGCGATTAGCGATTAATAATGTACATGTTAAACAGAGTAACTGGTTTAGTGAGTTGCATGGCGAAAAATTCAATTTAATTGTCACTAACCCTCCTTATATAGAAAGTAGCGATATACATTTAAATCAGGGTGATGTGCGCTTTGAGCCTCTATCGGCATTAGTGGCTGATGATTGCGGAATGTCTGATATTAAACAAATAATTACACAATCACGTGACTATTTGTCATCTAATGGCTATCTTTTAATAGAACACGGTTTTGAGCAAAGTGAAGCTGTACGTCATTTCTTTGAAAAAATGGCGTTTGTTAATATTAAAACAGTGAAAGACCTTGGTAACAATGACCGTGTAACACTTGCACTGTGGCCCTAGAGAATAATAATTGCCTACTAGTGCGTTAAATAATGCCATGAAGGAATTTCGACTATGATGGGTGATTTTTTATTTTCAGATGAACCAGAAGAAACAATCGATGAGATTGAACACGGTACCTGGAAAGTATTAATCGTTGATGATGAACCTGAAGTACATGCTGTTACAAAACTAGCACTGAGTGATTTTGAATTTCAAAATAAACGCTTAGAGTTTATTAGTGCCTACTCAGGTGCTGAAGCGAAAGAGCTCATAAAAGAGCATCCAGATGCCGCTATTGTGCTACTTGACGTGGTAATGGAAACCGACGACGCTGGTTTGCAGGTTGCTAAGTTTATTCGTGAAGAAGCTAAAAATAATCATATACGGATTATTTTAAGAACAGGCCAACCTGGCCAGGCACCTGAACGTCAAGTCATTATTAATTATGATATTAACGATTACAAATCGAAAACGGAGCTAACTGCTCAAAAATTATTTACTGTTATTATGTCGAGCCTACGCTCGTATCGGGATATTATTTCGATTGAGCAGTCACGCGAAGGGCTTGAGAAAATAATTATAGCGTCTCGTGATATTTTTTCTGCGCATTCAATAGAGCACTTTATTGAAGGCGTTATGCAGCAATTAACATCTTTATTGGGTATTGCTGATCAAGCTATGTATGCCACCACTTTAGTTGCACAAAACCCAGAACATGAAAAAAATAAAAAACTAATAGTTTGCTCTGGCACTGGCGATTTTGAAAAAAGTGAAGGTAAAGAGCTTGATGAGGTATTACAAGCTGAGCAGTTAAGTGCGTGTCATCAGGCGCTTAATGATAAAAGTATCATTTATAAAGATAATTACTTATTTGCGTACTGCAGTAGTGAGTACAATCATAATTCAATGCTGTTCATATCAGGTGTCCCAAAGGATTTAACGGATACTCAGCGTCATTTAATCAAAATATTTTCTCAAAATGTGCAACTTGCCTTTGAAAATGTGCAGCTTCAGTCTGAAATAGAAGCGACACAACAAGAGCTTGTTTATAGGTTAAGTGAAGCAGTAGAACAGCGATCAACCGAGACAGGTAATCATGTTAAACGTGTAGCACATATTTGTCATATTTTAGCTGAGGGCTATGGTTTATCTAAACATGATGCAGATTTAGTAAGGTTGGCGTCTCCTCTTCATGATGTAGGTAAAGTGGGTATTCCTGATGCGATTTTAAACAAACCAGCAAAGTTAGAACCTCAAGAATGGGAAGTGATGAAAACCCATACTGATAAAGGCTATACTATTTTAAAAGACTCTCCCCATGAAATTGTGAGTACAGGTGCAATTATTGCAAAAGAGCATCATGAAAAATGGGATGGGTCTGGTTACCCACAAGGTCTAAGCGGAAACGCAATTAATGTATTTGGTCGCATAGTCGCACTTGCTGATGTATACGATGCACTTCGCCATAAACGGTGTTATAAAGAGCCTTGGACATTACAAAATGTGGTTGATGAAATTAATGCTGAAAAAGGCACACATTTTGAACCAAAAATGGTTGAAGTATTTAACGAAAAGCTTGATGAGTTAGAGGCGGTTCTTAGCCGTTTTCCTGATTAGATTTTTATAAAACAGAAGTACAGGGGCATATGGATTATTTAGCAGTAAAGCACTCGCACATGGCAATTGCGATGTTAAGTGTAATATTATTTTATGTTCGCGCTTTTTCGCGAATGGGCAGTGGTAAATTAGCAAAAAATAAAGTGGTAATGATTGGTAGTCACAGTATAGATACTTTGTTATTAGTGTCTGCACTTACGCTTATATTTATGGCTAAAATTAATCCGTTTGAACAATATTGGCTATTAGAAAAAATAGTTTTAGTGGTTATATACATTGGTATTGGGGCTAAAAGCGCCCGACAAACTAAAATGGCGGCTAAAGTTGCTTACGTTTTAGTTAACACTGCTGTTATTTTAGCGATAGGTTATTTAGCGACGTCTAAATCAGCTTTTTTGCTTTAAGTAATATCTGACTATTTGAGCTTTATAGGTGTTTTGTAAAGCTCAAATACAACTCCCTCTCAGAAAATATTCAAATACACCTCTATATTGGTATATAGCTTTAAAGTTAGGTAAACTACGCCTTCGTTTTCTAAAATGTTGCAGTATTAATGACTACCCTCGGGTTTGACGAACACGATGAATCTTATCTTGATGATGCTTACGATGAATTTACACCTCCAGCGATTTACCGCTGTATTAAAGCAGAGTCAAAGTGGGACCCTCAGATAGATTTAACACCATGTTATGAAACTTTAACTGACTTTGAACAGCAAATTTCAGCGCTGTGTTTAAAAGTGAGTGATGAGCACGATCGCCTCGAAAAATTATTAGATATGTTTTACAGTGATTGGCTATTTAGTGCATCAGGTTTAAAAGTGCCTGAATATAAATTAAATACATTAAGCTATACGCTTTCTATGCGCAGTGGTTCACCTACAACACTGGCAATTATACTTTGTCATTTTTTACAACAAGCTAACTGTGACGCGAACCTTAGTCTTACCCAAGGTGATGTTGGCGTACATGTGGCGATTAGTGATGAAGAAGGCTACATAATAGAGCCAAGCAGTGGACAACAAAGTTGGTATATTATCCCTGAAAACGCAGATGAAGATGATGGTCAAGAGCAAGAGCCACTAGAACTGATTTTTGATGACGAAGTATATAAGTTATTTTTAGCTCAGCAAAAATGGTCTTTCATTAGCGAAAATAAATTTGGTCATGCTTTAACCTGTGTAGAGATGCTAATGGAGTTAATAGGCGACGACCCGTATGAGAGACGCGACAGAGGTTACTTATTAAATCAGCTCGGTTGCCCTAAAATGGCACGTGATGATTTACAGTTTTTTGTAGATGAGTGTCCGGACGATCCTGCAATAGAGATTATTCAACACCAAATAGAAGAACTAGAAGATAATAATAAAACGCACCATTAAGAATAGGAATAATTATGGTTGAAACTCAAAGCGCATTAATTACAAATGATGCCGTTGTGCTTGGTTTGCTTGCTATTATTTTGGGGTTTATTTTTAAAACCTCAAACAGTGAGCGTCCAGCTTTAAAACGATTTTATAAATACGTACCTGCTTTATTACTGTGTTACTTTTTACCTTCGTTATTAAATACCTTTGGTATTGTAGATGGTAATAAATCTAATGTTTATTATGTGGCTTCGCGCTACTTACTACCTGCCTGTTTAATACTACTTACCATTAGTATTGATTTAAAAGCGATTATTAACTTAGGCCCTAAAGCACTTATTATGTTTTTAGTGGGTACTTTAGGCATTGTTATTGGTGGGCCATTAGCTATTTTAGTGGTGAGCGCATTTGACCCAAGTATTGTTGGTGGGCATGGACCAGATGCCGTATGGCGCGGTATGACAACTGTTGCAGGTAGCTGGATTGGCGGCGGCGCTAACCAAGCATCAATGAAAGAAATGTTTGAAGTTGGTGGTGATATATTCTCAGTAATGATTACAGTCGATGTAATTGTCGCTAATATTTGGATGGCTGTTTTATTGTTAATGGCAGCAAATCATAAAAAGATTGATGCAGCGACGGGTGCTGATACAAGCGCAATTGAAGATTTGAAAAAGCGTGTGGAAAAATATCATGCAGAACATGCACGCATCCCAACTCTTAATGATTACATGACGCTGATTGCAATTGCATTTGGTATAACTGGTTTAGCGCACTTTTGCGCTGACTTTTTAGGGCCATACTTTGGCACTACTTATGAATGGGCAAAAGAATACAGCTTAAACAGTAAATTCTTTTGGCTAATTGTTATATCAACAACGATTGGTATAGGCTTATCGTTTACTAAAGTGAGGCAAATAGAAGCGTTTGGCGCTTCAAAAGTAGCTTCTAGCTTTTTATATATTTTGGTTGCATCGATTGGTTTACACATGAATGTAACCGCTATTTTCAATAACCCTGGGCTATTTTTAGTGGGTGCAATTTGGATGTTAGTGCATGCAAGCATTATGTTAATTGTGGCTAAACTGATTAAAGCACCGTTATTTTATATGGCAGTGGGTTCTCAGGCTAATGTGGGCGGCGCAGCGTCAGCACCTGTTGTCGCATCAGCGTTTCATCCGTCACTAGCGCCTGTTGGTGTCTTGTTAGCTGTACTAGGCTACGGTGTGGGTACTTATATGGCTTATATTTGTGGATTAATGATGCAAGCAGTTGCACCTTAAGGAATTTAAATGAAAGACCAAATTATTAAAATTAATGAAATTGAACTTGCAAACAATAAACCGTTTGTACTGTTTGGTGGTATTAACGTATTAGAATCTCGCGATTTAGCAATGCGTGTTGCAGAGCATTACGTAGAAGTTACGACGAAACTAAATATTCCTTATGTATTTAAGGCCTCATTTGATAAAGCTAATCGCTCTTCAATCAATTCGTACCGTGGTCCAGGTATGGAAGAAGGTTTAAAAATATTCGAAGAAATTAAAAACACGTTTAAAATTCCACTAATTACTGACGTACATGAACCGCATCAAGCTGCACCTGTTGCAGAAGTTGTTGATGTAATTCAGTTACCTGCTTTTTTAGCGCGTCAAACAGATTTAGTTGTGGCGATGGCTAAAACAGGTGCAATTATTAATGTGAAAAAACCACAGTTTTTAGCGCCACATGAAATGCGTCATATCATTACTAAATTTAATGAAGCTGGTAATAACAACGTAGCTCTTTGTGAGCGTGGTTCTAGCTTTGGTTACAACAACCTTGTGGTTGATATGCTGGGTATGGATGACATGAAGGCAATGGCACCTGTTATTTTTGATGCAACACATGCGTTACAACGCCCTGGTGGACGAGCTGACTCTGCTGATGGTCGTCGTGCACAAGCTGCAGAGCTTGCTCGAAGTGGCATGGCGCTAGGTATTGCAGGTTTATTTATTGAGGCGCATCCAAATCCTAACGAAGCTAAATGTGATGGCCCATGTGCGCTAGCGCTTAGTAAGTTAGAAGGCTACTTAACGCAAATGAAAGCGGTTGATGATTTAATTAAAAGCTTTGCCCCACTTGATACAAGTGCAAGCGATTTATAATTAAGCATGATGTTTATTAAAAAGCGACTCAGGTCGCTTTTTTTATGCCTTTAATATACACAAACTTATATGATGTATATAATCTCACGCATAAGAAAAACTAATTCTAAGCTTGGTTATTATGTCAAGACGGGTACCTCCATTAAACGCATTAAAAGCCTTTGAAGCGGCTGCACGCCATTTAAGTTTTACAAAAGCTGCAGAAGAGCTTTATGTAACGCAGGCGGCAGTAAGTCATCAAATAAAAACACTTGAAGAGCATTTAGGGCTGAAGTTGTTTTTACGTAAAAACCGCTCTTTATTGTTAACTGAAGAAGGCCAAGGCTATTTTTTAGATATTAAAGAGATTTTTACTCAGCTTATTGATGCAACTGAAAAGCTATTAGCTCGTGGCGCTAAGGGCTCACTAACGGTAAGCCTAACCCCTAGTTTTGCTATTCAGTGGTTAGTGCCTCGTTTGAGTTTGTTTAATGAGTTACATCCAGAGATAGATGTGCGAATAAAAGCACAAGACCAAGATGAAAACTCACTCACGGATGACGTAGATATTGCTATTTATTATGGAAGGGGTCATTGGAATGGCGTACAAGCGTACAAGCTTCATACCGAATATTTAGTACCACTTTGTAGTCCTATGTTATTAAGCGGATTAAAGCCGCTTGATCAACCTAGTGATTTAGCGCATCACACACTATTACACGACACTACACGTAAAAACTGGAAAACGTGGATGAAAACCGCAGGCGTGCGTAACATCCAGGTAAATCAAGGGCCTATATTTAGCCACTCCTCTATGGTGTTACAAGCAGCGGTACATGGACAAGGTGTAGCAATTGGCAATAGTGTATTAGCTAAACCCGACATAGACGCAGGGCGTTTGGTAATTCCGTTTAATCATAGCCTAGAGAGTAAAAATGCGTATTACTTAGTGCTTCGTGAGTCGCAAACAGAGCTTGGTAAAATAGTTTCGTTTAAAGAGTGGATGCTGAGCTTAGTAGAGCATGAGCAAGAACATGAGTATTAATAATGATTGAATGGTTTAAAAGCACGGAGCAACCTGCAATAGCACAGTTTATATTTGCACATGGCGCAGGTGCTGGTAGCGATTCTGACTTTATGCAGCACATGGCAAAATTAATAAGCGAGCAGGGTGTTGATGTTGGTTTATTTGATTTTGAATATATGAAAATCGCTAAACAAACTAATAAACGCAGGCCTCCTGAGCGAGCACCAAAGCTAATTACTTATTATGAACAAGTGCTAACGAATGCGCAGCCAGATTTACCGTTGTTTATAGGCGGTAAATCGATGGGCGGTCGCATGGCATCAATGCTTGCATGTAGTACAGAGCAAAGCCTTTCAGGTGTTATAGCATTTGGTTATCCATTTCATCCGCCGGGTAAGCCAGAAAAATTACGCACCGATCATTTTGCTAATATTGTTTGCCCTTTTTTAGTATTACAGGGCGAGCGAGATACATTTGGTACACGAGAAGAACTTCTTACTATGAAAATGCCAAAGCAGCCTTTGTTTACTTGGCTGAGTGATGGCGATCACTCATTAAAACCACGTAAAAAAAGTGGCGTAACTGAACTGCAAAATAGAGAAACAGCAGCGTTAAGTGCCGTTGAATTTATTAAGCAACGAATTGAGAAACGTTAAGACTCGAGCAGGGGGTTAGATGATTAAATTATTTTTAATGACCGGTAGTATTTTTTGTATGCTTTCGGTGATGTTAGGTGCATTTGCTGCCCATGGTTTAAAAAGTCGCTTGTCGGAGTATTCATTAGGCGTTTTTAAGACGGCTGCTGAGTATCAAATGGTGCATGGACTTGCACTTATTGCGGTGGCTATTTTAATTAAATGGGGGATAAACCTGAGCTGGGCTGGTGGCTTTTTTATAACGGGCACACTACTTTTTAGTGGTAGTTTATATTTACTCGCTCTAACAGGAATGAAGTGGCTTGGGCCTATAACACCGCTTGGCGGGTTGTGCTTTATTATTGGTTGGATTGTTATTTTAGTGCAAGTTGCACGATTTAAGTTTTAAAGAGTTTAAGGGTTAATATGTCTAGTGTTGTGATTTTTTGTCGTAGTGGTTTTGAAAACGATGCCGCTGCTGAAATAACGTTTCATGCTGCAGAGCAAGGTTTTGCAGGGTATGTAAAAGCAAAACCAAATACAGGTTATGTTGTTTACGAATGTTTTGAAGCGCATCACAGCGACGAAATAATCAAAAAAGTTGATTTTAAAAACATGGTGTTTGCACGTCAATGGTTTGCCGGCACATTACTTGAAAACATGCCAGTAGAGGACCGTGTGAGCGCAGTAGTTGAAGCTGCTAAAGATTTTACATTATGCTCAGAACTGCGCGTTGAAACGCCAGACACAAACGAAGGCAAAGAGCTTTTAACGTTCTGTAAAAAAATCTCAACACCGCTTAAAAAAGCCCTCGAAAAACAAAATACTGTACTACGTGAGCCAAAAGCAAATCGCCCAGTAATGCATGTCATGTTTTTAACAAACAATACGGCTTATGTTGGTTACTCGTATAGCTTTAATAATTCTCCATTTTTCATGGGTATTTTGCGCCTTCGTATGCCAAGCGATGCACCGAGTCGCTCAACGTTAAAACTCGATGAAGCATTTAACGTATTTATACCTGAGCAACAACGCGAGTCACGCGTAGCTGCCGGTATGCGCAGTGTTGATTTAGGTGCATGCCCAGGTGGTTGGACTTATCAGCTTGTACGCCGTGGTATGTTTGTAAGTGCGATTGATAACGGCCCAATGAATGACGATTTAATGCAAACTGGGCAAGTTAAACATTTTAGAGCCGACGGTTTTAAATATCGCCCAGAAAAAAGAAATATTACTTGGTTAGTGTGCGATATGGTGGAAAAACCGACCAAAGTGACTACGCTAATGATTGACTGGGCAGTAAATGCATACGCAAAAGAGTTTATATTTAACTTAAAGCTGCCTATGAAAAAACGCTTTGATAGTGTTTATGAATGTCTTTCGATGATCAGAAAAGAGCTTGAGAAACAAGGTATCAATTACGAGTTGCAAGCTAAACATCTATATCATGATCGTGAGGAAATAACCGTTCATTTAAACGTTACTAAGGTGCCACAAAATTTGTATAGTTAATATGTAGAGGCTAAAAGTGGTAAAAAACAATATTAATAAATGGCTAAGTTTACTTTTTTTATCACTTTTAATCACAGGTTGTGGCGGGGGAGGCGACAGTAGTGATACAACTACTCCCTCTGGTAACGCTGCGCCCAGTGTTACGCTTTCGGTTAGCAGTAACGTTATTACTTCTAATCAATCATTTACTATTACAGCGCTTGCAAGTGATAGCGACGGACAAATTGTCAGCTATCAATGGCAACAACTTAGCGGGCCCGAGTTTACGTTTACCTCTAACGGTAACACGCTTACAGCCACTGCACCTAGTGTAACAACCGATACGACCTTTAGCTTTTCGGTTACAGTTACTGACAACTCAGGTGCTACTGCACAACAAGTTTTTTCAGGCACTATCACCTCTCAAAATAATGCTCCTACAGTTAATATAACAGGCCCAAGTAGTGCACTTGCCAGCACACAAGTTAGTTTAGTTGCTAACGCTCAAGATACAGATGGCACTATAAGTAATATTAATTGGATTCAGTCTGCTGGGGACAATGTTGAGTTTTCACAAACTGATGGAGTCCTTAGTTTTACCGCCCCTAATGTATCTGAAAATACAACACTAGGTTTTAGCGTAACCGTAACTGACAATGCAGGTAAAAGCGCTCAAGCGAGTAAAACGGTTTTAATTAATCAAGTAAATAGCGCGCCAACAGTCATTGTTACAGGCCCTGAAGAAGCTGAAAAAGGTGACAGTGTAACCTTAGTTGCAGATGCACAAGACAGCGATGGTAGTATTAATAGCATAACTTGGCAGCAAATAAGTGGTCCTGTAGTTGAACTTACTCAAACACAAACAAGCATTAGCTTTAATGCGCCCACTGTTGCACAAAATACCAATGTTACATTTGTGGTTACTGTAACCGATGACGATAACGCTACAAATAGCGCTCAAAAAACAGTTGTAGTATTAGCACCAAACAATCCACCAACTGCAGATGATGTAAGTATTAGCGTGCAATATAATCAAGCCACAGAATTTAGTTTAGTAGTTAACGATGCCGATAACGATACCGTTCAGATTGATTTTGGTGATGATTTAAATGGTGCACAAATTAGTGTTATTGATGCACAAGCCTTACTTTTTAGCTACACGCCTCCTGCAAACAGTATCACTTCACAAAGCTATACGTTAACTGCGTCTGATTCAAAAGACACAACCGAATTTACCCTGAATATTACTGTGGTTGATTCAACGCCCGCTACAATTAGTAATGTAACACCCCAAAGTAATAATGACCCAGTTCTTGTAGATAGCCCTGTTAGTATTACATTTTCAGATATTATGCTAACGAGCACTTTAGCAGTTAATTCTAGTAGTGGTGCTTGTACAGGAAGTGTACAAGTGTCAGCAGATGATTTTACTACTTGCTTGGCCTTAAATATTGAAAGTTTGTCGGGTACTACTAGTGACACAAGTACTTATTTTCATACTGTAAATGTAAGCGCAAGCTTTAATGAAGATACCCAATATATTGTCCGTGTTACAGCTGATTTAACTAATTTTGATGATACGGCCATTGAAACGCAAACAGCTACTTCTTTTACTACCTCTAGCCAAGATATAAAAATAACGGAAGTTTCTTCTGTGCAATTTAGTAACGACTTACCTTGGATTGAAATTTATAACGGCACAGGGGCTGCTGTAAACTTACAGAGTTATTCGCTTAAATCCCGCAGTATTAATATGATTAATAGCTCGACTAGTGCAGAGACAACTTTTTCACTGCCCAATAAAGAGCTTGGAAATGGTGAGTACCTTATTTTACAAAGTAAGTTTGGAGATGATTTTTTAGTAAATGCGTCAGTTAACAACCCTAAAATAGCGCTTGTAGGTAATGCTAGTGATGAAATTAGACCTTATTGGTACATAAACGGTTTTGTAGAATTACTTAATAGTGCAGGTACACAAACAATCGACTTTGTAAAATTTGGTAACTCAGTACAAGAACCAGTAACGCCATCACAATGGCAAGGTGGTAACGCAGAGCAAATCATCTCCGAGCAAGGAGGCAGCTTAAAGCGCGATCTTAATGCGAAAGACACTAATCAAAGTACTGATTGGAGTTATTCTGTGTTTAACACACCCGCTGGGCCAAACAATATAAATTGCACAATAGATGATGATGAGGATGGTATTCCTGATTGCGCTGAGCAACAGGGTACAACATTCGCGGGTTTACCACTTTATGAGTGGGGGGCGCGTACCGCACAAAAAGATATATTTATTGAAGTTGATTATATGGACAGCAGTGATGTAGGTATTACTCCACATCGAACAGCACTTGAAAAAGTAGCCACTGTTTTTGCAGAAAAAGGCTATACAGTCCACTTTGACGTGGGTGATTTGTTTGATCAAAATACAAATACAGCACCGCAAAACTTTGATTTAGGTGGCGGAAATCTTGTCCCTTTTAATAGCTATACCCCGTTTGAATACGATTTAAGTAGCCCTAATTTATTTGCTTATAAAATGGAATATAGCGATATAACTCGCAGGCCCATTTTCCATTATTTATTAATGGCAAGTAGTGGTAACGAAGACGGTAGTATTAGTGGTTCGGGCATTGCTGAGATAAGCGGTAATGATTTAATGGTAACTATGGGGGGCTGGGGTTTAACGCTTGATACGCAAGTAGCAACCAATGTAACTTATAATTATCAAGCATCAACAATATTTCATGAGTTAGGTCATAACTTAGGTTTATACCATGGCGGTGATGAAGAAGTTAATTTTAAGCCTAATCATTTAAGCTCTATGAATTATTTATATCAATTAGCGGGTTTATCAACAATAGGTAATAACGAAGGCGATCGCTACTATGAGCGTTTTTACCCAGGCAATGCTAGTTGCGATATTGCACCAAATACTAATAGTCATTTAGGCTCTACGGATGATTTTATTATTGATTATTCAAATGGTAGTTCAGCAGATTTAAATGAAAGCACCATACTTGAAGTACAGGGGTTAAATAGAAATAGCTCACTACCAGTTGATTTTAATTGTAATGCAATTAACACCGAAAGCTTAACCAGCTTTGATACTAACCAAGATAATACAATATCAATACTGAGTGATGTAGATGAGTGGAGCATGCTTAATTTACAGTTTTATATGCAAAGTGCAGGTAATCGATTTGGCGTGCCAAATACAAATAACAGTAAGGTGCATAATTTACAAAGCTCGCCTGCTAATATTGAAACGCTGCCCAGTTATATAAAAGAAGCACAGCCAAGTAGTGCAATTATTGCTGAGTTAAAAGCAATTAAAGAGCAATAGTATGAAGCCAATGCTAAGCACTAAGTTTATTATCTTGAGTAGTTTTTTTAGCTTACTAATAGCGTGTAGCGATACTAACAATGCACGTGAGTGGTTACTAAAAAATGATAATTTGTATTATAAAAATACAGCTGTTGACTGGCGAATTGAATCAGTAAAGGGCTGTAATACATGCGTTATAAGCCAAGATGTTGTTTATCAGCCTGAAGGTATTAGTCGTTATAATACGTTAATGCAGAGCCAGAATTGGGTCGCGGTACATGAACTAAGTAAAATCAATGTCATTCGTTTAAAGATGCCAGACCAAACACCTTATTTATACGTAGAGCGTGTAAAAGGTCAAATACTAAAGCTGTTTGATCAGCAGCAAAACTACAGTATAAAAATTGGTGAAGTTACAGCCGTTAATATTAATAATCAGCGCTTTAGTATTTTGATTAAAAAATTTGAAGAAGTAGATAAACAAAGCGATGCATTACCAAGGCGTGCATCGCTTGAGTTTATTGCTTTAAAAATAGATTAAAAAGCACCTTAGGTGCTTTTTAATCAAGAATGCGGTGTCCTTCGGATATTGAAAAAGTCAGCAACCTTTTAATTAACTGCGATATTTTGGACGATAGTTATCTACCCATAAACGTGTTGCACCGCACACTGCGACTGGCATAACTATTAAGTTTATAAAAGGGATAGCAGTTAACAACATAACAGCAAAACCAAATCCGTATGACAAACCTTGCTTAGATTTTAAATCGTCTTTCATTTGCTTAAAGTCAATTTTATGATTATCAAACGCATAGTCTTCGTATTGAACTGCGTACATCCAACAAGTAAACAACACCCATAGTATTTGGCCAATGACCGGTAAAACCCATAACAATATAAAAAAGCCAATTGCGCGAGGAAGGTAGTAGCATAGTTTTGTCCACTCACGGGCAAGCATGCGAGGTATATCTTTAACTAGTTCGGCAAAGCCGTCATCGTTAATTTTTTGACCTGTTAGGTAAAGCTCAACTTTTTCACTCAAGAGCGCATTGAAAGGGGCTGCAATAAAATTAGTGATAACTGTAAAGAGCATACTATAGCTAAACAAAACAACTAATACAGCAATAGGCCACATTAGCCACTCTAACCAGCTTAACCACTCGGGGAGCATGTTGTTTATGTAGCTAAAACTATCACTTAACCAGCCAACTAAAAAAAACAGCGAGCTACCAAACAGCAAAAAATTAATTAATAGCGGAATAAGGACAAAACGCTTTAGCCCTTTTTGGCTAATTAATTTAAACCCCGAAAAAAAGTATTCCATACCTTGTGTGATCTGCACTGTAACCTCAAAAAATATTTACCATTACTTATAGTATAAATAGCTTAAAAATTTTGAACAGTACTTTTAAGTAACAAAGTGTTAGCTTTAATATTGTGGTTTTGTTTATATAGTAACAATAGGTGTTCAGTAATATGCAACTATGATTATTTAAGACAGGCCCGATTATTTTTTGCCAATAAAATAAAAAACTTACTAATCATGACTATACTGAACTTTACTGCGTAAGAAAAAAGCGCTTGATTAAAGCTTTTGTTGTTTCAATGTGTATAAATAATACGGGTAAAGGAAAATGGGTACGGATAGGTTAAAAAAGTTATTATCTCACCAGCAAGGCATTTTATCTAAAATTGCATTAGGGGTACCTTTAAGTGAGGTGCTTACTGAAATTTGTTCATCAATCGAGCAGATTATTGATGATGAATCCGCCAGGTGTTCAATCTTATCAGTTAAAGGCCTGCAGCTTTTTCATTGCGCAGCCCCTAATATTCATCCAGAGTACTGTAGTTTGCTTAATGGAGTCTATATAGGGCCAAATGTGGGCTCATGTGGTACTACTGCATTTTCGAAATCGCGTACTATTGTTGAAAATATCGAAACTTCACCGCTGTGGGAGGACTTTAGAGACTTAGCACTAAAGTTTGGTCTTAAGTCATGTTGGTCAACGCCTATTTTCTCAACTCAAGCCGATTTATTAGGCACCTTTGCTATCTATCACAGCACTCCTAAATCACCATCAAAGCAAGATTTAGAGTTAATCGATTTTTTTGTGCACTTTTCTAGTATCGCTCTTGAAAAAAGTAACGAATTTAACAAAGCAAAACAGCTTCTCGCGAATTTACAGCAAAGTAATGAAAAGTTTAAAGCCTTCACTAAGGTAATGCCCGATCTCATCCTTATTTTAAGTGAAGAGGGAATTTATACCGATGTGTATGGTACCTCTAATGAGTTACTGCTTGATTCAAGCAAGGACCTTATTGGTCAAAGTGTTAAGGACCTGCTCTCCCAAGACGATGCACAAATGATAATGGACGTTATTAAAAAAACACTCTCGACTAACGAGACGCAAATTTTTGAATATGAATTAGCTGTACCAAAGGGGAATATAGTTTTTGAAGGCAGGGCTGCTGCATTAGATCATTACCACCCCAATAGTCCTACAAAAAGGCACGTAGTATGGATGGCCAGAGATATTTCAATAAAGAAAAAGGCCGAACAAGAAGTACATAAGCTTGCCTTTTATGACCCATTAACGAATCTTCCAAATAGAAGAATGCTTAGCGACAAATTAAGCATGTGTGTGGAGAGTGTTAAGCGTGATAAAAATATAGGGGCGTTATTATTTTTAGACCTAGATAATTTTAAGCGTATTAATGATTCACTTGGGCACAGTGCGGGTGATGAAGTACTTGTGGAATTATCAAAAAGGTTAAGCGCAATAATAAAAGGCTCTGATACGTTGGCCAGAGCGGGTGGCGATGAGTTTATTATTTTACTCAAACACATAGGGGAAGATACAAAGCAAGCAACCATAGAATGCAAAGCTCTTGCCAAAGAGATTCAAAGAGCTTTTCATGATAAATTTGAAGTGGGCAACCTTGCATTTCAAGTAAGCTGCAGCATAGGTATTTGTCTAATTGATAGCGTAAATGCGCAGGCAGGCAATATATTAAAATTTGCAGACACGGCTATGTATCGTTCTAAAAATAAAGGGGGGAATAGCAGTAGCTTTTACGATCCAGCCTTACAAACACTGCTTGAAAAACAAACTGAACTAGAAACCGATATAGTCAGGGCGATTGCATCTGATGAGTTTTGTGCTTATTTTCAGCCTCAGGTAAATACGTATGGTGATGTTATTGGTGCTGAAGCACTCATTAGGTGGAACCATCCTCAAAAAGGGTTAATAGCGGCAAACGAATTTATACCAATTGCAGAGCAATACGGGCTTATTCAAAAACTACAAAATATTGTTTTACATGATATATGTATTTTAATAAACGAACTTAAAGCAGATAACATAATTGACGACTCGTTTAGTGTTTCAATTAATATTAGTCAAAGCCAGTTTAATTCATCAAATTTAAAAGGAGAGCTGTTTAGCACTATCAATAAATTTGATATTCGGGCACAGCAAATTAAGTTAGAAATAACTGAGTCAATGCTCTCAAGCGATATAGATTATACAATTAGGCAAATGAAAGAGCTCATTGCCGCTGGCTTTTTATTTTCGATTGATGATTTTGGAACCGGTTACTCCTGCTTAGCGTACTTAAGTGCGTTTCCTGTTAAAGAATTAAAAATAGATAAAAGCTTTATTGATAAAATTTTAGATAGCACGGTTGGCTTTAATATTGCGCAAACAATTATCAGTTTAGGAAAAAGCTTAAACTTAGAGGTAGTTGCAGAGGGCGTAGAAACAACAGAACAATATGACTTACTTAAAAAAATGAATATTGACGCCATGCAAGGCTACTTAATTGCAAGGCCGATGGATAAAGAAGGCTATGCAAAATGGCATAGCGCTAATACTAATGCGCAATAATACTTGAACACTACTATTTATTAATTAGTAATAATTTAGCAAAATTTACACACTTGCTAGGCCACTTTTGCTCTTTTAGCTGGTGAAATGTCATAACCCATATGCTAAATAAGGAGTAAAGATTTTTTAATTAAACAATGCTAAGCTATGACCGCTTAAATATATTATTTAAAGCTTAATAAACTTATAACAATGAATGGAAGCTTTATGCAGTTAGTCGATTTGAACCCGAATGATCCCGACGTGGTAAATGTATTTGATGATATAGACCGACTTATAAATTCTTTATATCCTGTGGCTACCGCACAGTCTCTGGAGTTAAACGAATTAACCTTACCTAATGTGTACGCTATTGGTTTAAAAACTGAAGAAGGTATTATTGCCTGCGGTGCGATTGTAGAGAAATTTGATACCCAGCCTTACGGCGAAATAAGACGTTTATATGTAAAACCAAGTCATCGTGGTAAAGGGCTATCAAGACGTATTATGCAGATTTTATTGCATCAAGCTGGCGAAAAACAAATCCCATTAATACGCTTAGAAACAGGCCCAAAACAAATGAAATCAATCAATTTATATGAAAATTTAGGCTTTAAACGCTGTAGCAGTTTTGGCTCATATGTAGATAATCCACAAAGTGTTTTTATGGAATTAGGGCTTAGTAAATAAGTTCATTAACGCTGCGACATGTTAAAGCTTAATGTGTCGTAAATATCTGCCTTCATTATTATCTTGTAATAAAAGTCATACTCAAACTAGTAACTATAAAAGCAGCTTTTATAGTGATGCAAAAATACTTCACTGTTTTTAACACCTGTCTTCGTATAAAATCTGCCTCGATAATTAGTGACTAACTTACAAAGCGAGAATTTTTATCTTTTCTAAAAGTAGCAATAAACAAATGAGCGAAATAACAGTAGTAACCCACAATGGTAATTTTCATGCAGATGACGTTTTTAGTATTGCGGTACTTAAACATGTTTTGCCAACGTTTAAATTGGTACGCACACGCGATAAAGCGCTTATAGAAAGTGCCGACTACGTAATAGATGTAGGTGGGGAATACGACCCTGAAACTAATCGCTTTGATCATCATCAACGTGGTGGTGCAGGCGAGCGAGAAAATGGCATTCCTTTTTCATCATTTGGTTTAGTGTGGAAAAAATACGGCTTAGCACTGTGTGATGATAACCAGGCCGTTGCTGATAGAGTGGATTCAGGCTTAGTTTCAACTATTGACGCCATTGATTGTGGTCATGTTGAAGGTGTATCGAAAGGGATAAGCTTGAGCCAAACAATTTCAATGTTTAACCCTACATGGGAAGAAGAAAGTAACTTTGATACCTGCTTTGATGAAGCCGTTGAATTTGCAGCACGTATGCTCATTCGTTTTATCGCCTCAGCTCACGGTAGTGTTAATGCAAAAGAGATTGTCGCCAAAGCAATTGAAAATGCAGAAGATGCTAGAGTAATCGTGCTTGAAAAGTACACACCGTGGAAAAAAACAGTGCATATTTTATCAAGTGAGGCGCTATACATGGTTTACCCATCGCATTCTGGGCAATGGATATTACAAACAGTACCCGTTGAGCCTGGCTCGTTTGAAGATAGAAAACCGCTTCCTAAAGCGTGGTCTGGTTTATCTGATCAAGCGTTTGTAGATGAAACAGGTATTGCCGATGCCGTGTTCTGTCACAACGGTTTATTTATAGCGGGCACTAAGTCGTTTGAAAGTACAATGAAACTTGCCACTATGGCGCTTAGCGAATAACAACGCACTAAGCATAACAATTTATATAGATTGTTATGCTTGTTATTTTTGCGCGGAGCATTATGTTTGAATTAAAAACAATCGCACTTTTTATTATTACAGCCTTAGCTGAAATAGTGGGGTGCTATTTGCCCTACCTTTGGCTAAAACAAGATAAAAGCATTTTACTTTTAATTCCTGCAGCGTTAAGTTTGGTACTATTTGCATGGTTGCTATCTTTACACCCTACTGCAGCAGGGCGGGTATATGCAGCTTATGGCGGCGTATATATTTGTGTTGCGCTATTATGGTTATGGGTTGTAGATGGCGTAAAGCTTACTATGTGGGATATTATTGGTGGTTTAGTTGCACTGCTAGGTATGGCTATAATTATGTTCGCCCCAAAAAGTGCATAGCTAGCTTATACTCAATTAATCGAATTCGCTTATACACTACTGCAATTTCCTACTTTCAATACCACAGGCAATACCTAACGCTACATATGCGCCAAGTCATGATTGAAGCTGGTGGATGTATGCTAAACGTTTTTGACGTGCAGTTTTTATTCACTTTGCAGAATACATAGGTATTACTTGGTCACAACACGCAGCCTCAACTGTGAGTAATTGAGGTGTTGAGAACGTCTTGCTCTAATCCATCAAAAGTAAATTTTATAAACAAAGTAACTCAAGATGAATTTTATTGAATGAGCTAACTCATTTATTGCTAATAAAATTTATAATGAGTCATTTAAAAACAGCCATTTTTTATAACTTTTCTTATCTTTAAAAATCATCAAAGTCCTGTTTTATATATGCTAGCGGGCAATAGTTGTTTGGTTATTTTTTTAACATCAAAAATCACTCGTTACGAGTAAAAATACTTGTTGGACTTGAATCTCTATTTTTCTTTTAATGCGCGGCACTAGCCGAGTCGGCATTAATTAAATAAAAGAGAAAGATAAATGAAAGAGACAACATCACTAGAACAAGCTCGTACGAGCTACAATGTTCGTCATTGGAGCCAAGGTTTTTTTGGTATTAATGATCAAGGTGATGTGTATGTTGCGCCCAAGGCTCATGCCCCAGAGCAAACCATTGCACTAACAGATATCGCAAAGCAACTACAAGATAAAGGTTTAAGCTTACCTGCCTTAGTTCGTTTTCCACAAATTTTACACCATCGTGTACACAGCTTATGCGGCGCATTTAATACTGCGATTGAAAACTATGGTTACCCTAAAGACTACCTATTAGTTTACCCAATAAAAGTAAACCAACAACGTGAAGTGGTTGAAGAAATAGTAGCAAGCCAAGCACAAGTAGAAAAAAAGCAACTTGGTTTAGAAGCCGGCAGCAAGCCTGAATTACTAACGGTACTAGCACTGGCTGAAAAAACCAGCGCTGTTATTGTATGTAATGGCTACAAAGATAAAGAATACGTACGTTTAGCACTTATTGGCGAAAAGCTAGGTCATAAAGTGTATATCGTACTTGAAAAGCTTTCTGAGCTAGACATGGTCCTTAGCCAAGCAAAAGAGCTTAACGTAAAACCACGCATTGGTATTCGTGTACGTTTAGCGTCGCAAGGTAAAGGTAAGTGGCAAGCGAGTGGCGGCGAAAAATCAAAATTTGGTTTATCTGCATCGCAAGTTTTACATGTAGTTAATCGTTTAAAAGGCGCAAACCAGCTTGATTTATTGCAGCTTGTGCATTTTCACTTAGGGTCACAAATGGCGAACATTCGTGACGTACGTTTAGGTGTAAGCGAAGCTGCGCGTTTTTACTGTGAGCTACGTAAACTAGGCGCAGAAATTGATTGCCTTGATGTAGGTGGCGGTTTAGCTGTTGATTACGACGGCACGCGTAGCCAGTCGCATAACTCTATGAATTACAGCTTAGCTGAATATGCGAATAACATTGTGTACACCATTGGTGATACATGTAAGCAATATGAGCAACCAATGCCGACTATTATTTCTGAGTCGGGTCGTGCGCTTACGGCGCATCATGCTGTGCTTATTTCTAATGTTATTGGTACTGAAAGTTACACGCCAGAAGAGTTAGTAGCACCAGCGGCAGATGCACCCCTGTTATTAAAAAACATGTGGGCATCGTTTGTACAGTTAACTGATTTAACGGATGACCGTGCATTAATTGAGATTTATCACGACAGCCAAGGTGATTTAGCTGAAGCGCATAACCAATTTGCACTTGGGTTATTAGACTTATCGCAACGTGCATGGGCTGAACAAATTAATATCCGTATTTGTTATGAACTCAACAAGCACATGGATAATAAAAACCGTTTTCATCGTCCTATTATTGACGAGTTAAACGTACGTTTAGCCGATAAGTTTTTTGTAAACTTCTCGTTATTTCAATCGCTTCCAGATGCATGGGGCATTGATCAAGTGTTTCCGGTATTGCCATTAAGTGGCTTAACTGAAGCACCAAAAAAACGTGCTGTATTACTTGATATAACCTGTGATTCAGACGGCGCACTTGAGCATTACGTAGATGGACAAGGTATTGAAAGCACACTACCAGTGCCAGAGTTTAGCGCTGATAAACCTTATTTAATGGGCTTTTTCTTGGTGGGTGCTTATCAAGAAATTTTAGGTGACATGCATAACTTGTTTGGCGATACGCACAGCGCAATTGTCAATATGGATGAGCAAGGCGTTGCAAGTATTACCGAGATAAACCAAGGTGACACTGTTGCCGATATGATGCGCTATGTACATTTAGATGTTGAAAGTTTTCAGCAATCATACGAGCAGTTAGTAAGCACTAAAATTGAAAAACACGAACAGCAAAGCGTTTTAGACGAGTTGCAAAGCGGCCTTGATGGCTACACTTATTTAGAAGAGTTATAAGCAATGTCGACTTTGTTTGGTCACGCAGATCACTCATTGTACTCAAATGGGATGACGTTTTTACGTCGTCCTATGGTGCAAAACATTAATGCAATTGATGCAGACGTAGTGGTTTTAGGCTTACCATTTGATTTAGCGACCTCGGGCCGCCCTGGTGCGCGCTTAGGCCCTGATGCAATTCGTCGTGCATCGGTTCATTTAGCATGGGAAGACACTAAATACCCGTGGACGTTCCCGTTGTTTGAGCGCTTAAAAGTGGCAGACGCAGGGGACTTTACTTACCCTGTCGGGGATCCTGAGTATTTTACTGCGCAACTAGAAATGGCTGCGGATCAAATACTTCGCCAAGGTAAAACACTATTAGGTTTAGGGGGCGATCACTTTGTAACGCTTCCGCTATTACGTGCTCATGCAAAAATACATGGCAAAATGGCGTTAGTGCATTTTGATGCGCACACCGATACTTATAGCAATGGCTCGCGATTTGATCACGGCACTATGTTTTATCATGCACCAATGGAAGGGCTGATTGATGTTGAGCACAGTATACAAATAGGTATTCGTACCGACTTTGATCAAAGTAAACATGAGTTTGCTGTGATTGATGCAATGCAAGCCAATGATTTACATGCAAATGAAATTGCAGCGCAAATACTTGAGCGAGTAGGTGACCTACCTGTTTACTTAACGTTTGATATAGATTGTTTAGACCCTGCGTTTGCGCCTGGTACAGGCACTCCTGTGTGTGGTGGTTTAACGTCAGATAAAGTACTTAAAGTACTGCGTGCGCTAAAAGGCATAAACATGGTAGGTATGGATGTAGTAGAAGTATCACCTTCGTACGACCAAAGTGAGCTTACCGCTATTGCTGCAGCAACCATTGCGAGCGAATTACTGCATTTGTGGACGCATAAAAATAAGTACTAATTAAATAACTTAAGTACTACAAAAAAGGGTATGCGCTTGCATACCCTTTTTTTATTTAGAGGTATCGATTATTCAACTGCTTAATTTCTTTTAACCAAATAACGCTTAGACCAATAAGAGGCAGGTTAGTAGTTACAGGGTTAAATGCTTCAATAAGCAATTGTGGCTGCACTGCAACTACAGCGAGTAGAAGGCCAATTAATGCTAAAATATTTAAAATTACTAGGTGTTTATTTTTATAAAACACAAATAAACACAATCCAAATATAATTTCACCAATTCCCGCTGAACGTGTAATTAAATCAGACACCTGTTCAGAATAGCCCGCACTGCCAGTCATTAATTTTTCAAGCGGTGCAATATGATAAAGCTTTGGAAAAAAGCCGTGGTATATCCAACTTAAACTCACTATGTAGCGAGCAAGTTGAATATAACCGCGATTATTTCCTAGCATTGTCAATACGCTCTTGTGCACTTGGGTGGCTAGATAAGTACTCTAATAAGTTATTTACTTTTTCTAGGTGTTCGTTTTCGCTGGTATGGCTTTCTTGCAGCGCTTCTATTGCATCAGCAAAATCATTACTCGAATACCCAAGTGACTCTAATTGAGTGAGTGCAAAGCTATCTGCCTCGCGTTCCATATCTCGTGAAAACCCTTGCTGAGCAAACGATGCACCCGTACCTAATGCAACCTCTGCAACCCCTTCTAAATCACCAAATACAACCGCTAGTACAATCGTACTTGCGGCAGATTGTGCTGTAATACGTACGCTATGCTGGTGGACTACATGGCCCATTTCGTGTAGCAATACCGCTTTTAGTGCATTGGGTTTATCGGCAAGTAAATTTGCTAAATCATCGGTTACCACGATACGACCATGCGGTAGTGCAAACGCGTTAGCACCAAAGCTGTCTGATTTATAAAACGATAATCTATAAACCGATTGATCAAGCGATAACGCATTAAGCATACTTGTAAAATGTGCTCGTACTTTAGTTTGCTGCTCTGCAGGCAGCTCACTTGGGTCAAGCGCAATCTTTTTAATTAGTGTAAAACTTTGCTCCCCCATTTGTTCTACAACATTACGTGGCAGGGTATCAACACTGTAAACAGCAATGGCGGGTACTGCTTTATAAAGTACTAACCACATAAAAAGCGGTGTAAATATTACTGCGGCTAAAATTGCCCATTTACTTTTTTCAAGGCGTTCCATTACGTGGTGGTTATTTTCTTTAAATGGCCATCTGTAACTTACGTCTTGAGGAATAAAACGACTGCCATCTTCAAAATTTAGTTCGTCGGCAAGTCCTGCCATCCCCGAGCTTAATTTAAGACTTGAGATTACGTGGCGAGCGATAACGTGTTCATCGTTGATAACCTCAATGTGTGTGTCGCTAATAGTGGCAACACACACTTGATAGTTACTCGATGCGATGGGGAAAAAATGTCCCTTTACATGCATGGTGAGCTCTTAAGTTAGAGAAAGGTCAATATCAAATACGTTTGCAGCTTCTTCAGCAAATGATGATTGCTGTTCTTGCGCGGTATCGATTAGGTTTAATGCACCAGGATAAATAGTGACGTTAGTTACATCAGCGAGCATTTTTGATGTACGTACTTTTGTCCATGGGTATGCAAGCCCTAAAGAAAATACAATAGCCAACATATTAGTTAATAGTAAAACAGCGAAAGGAATTGGTTTTAGCTCTGATTTAAATGTAGCAACGCCTTCAAAATGGCTGTTATCAAAAATGTGATTTCTAATGGCGGCGTGCCATACAGCAGAAACAATGGCAATCATTAGCACATAGGCGATCATCATAAAGATAGGAAGCATAACCATAGCTGCAGAGTTTTCTAAATTTTGTTGGTTTTCAATATCTACTAAGTTGAGGCCAAATAATCCTAAAATCCCCATAAATACCACCATGGTGATAGAGCTCACTACAAAGCAAATAAGCGCTGTTAGGTAATAGGTTTCGCCTTTAAGATTTATAGTAAGTGGTTTATCGCCATAACTAATATTGCTATGGATATAACTATCAATACGTTTTATAACGTAAGGCATTAATAAATAAAGCGTAAATATGCTTGCAATAGGTAAAAGTATAAAGTTAACAAAGGCTTCGCCATAACTGCCTTTAAAAGCAAAGCGAACATTACGATGGCGGGTCATACGCAGATTAAAACGTAAACCTTGGTTAATAATCCATGGCATTAAAAAGATAAAACCAAGAGCAATAAATAGGCCTAAAATAGGCATAAAGCTAATTGAGAATGTGTAAATAAAAAATACAACAACCGCTAAAATCCGACCTTTTAAAATTTGTATTGGTGTTGCTAGGTAGTCAAAACTATGGCCATCTATACGGGTGTGGCCGTAAAAATAGCGATGCGTACGTACTTTAGCCCACGCCGAATATATGCCAAGCGTAATAACGCTAAGTAATATATTTACAATCCAAATTCCAAAAAACTCACCACCTTTACCACTAAATTGCACTTTTCCGCTAAAAATTGGTTCAGCAGGTTCATTTATTGGTGGGGTTGTTTCAGATGGGGTAGGGTGTATTGATTCCATTAAATTATATCCATGTTGTTTTTTTGTTAATTTACCCATTTTTAGTGCAAAATTCAATGTTTATAATTATCCAACCCTTCTGCAAACAGCTATAAATAGGCGTTTTAAATATTGAGTTAAATACTCTAATACTTTTTTATAAATAAACCTCGCTGGTTTATTTATTTGGCTGGTAACTGGGGTCTTTAGCTTATTAATATGCGATTTAGCTACTATACATACTTAGTGCTGCTTAAATGTAATGGCATTAATTATGTATTAAGCACACCTACGTACAATTAAGCTAATTGATTTATATGCCAAAATAATAGATTGTAAGAGTAGTGCGGATGTAAATTTATTTAGGTTTTACAGCTTTTATCACCGCTTTAAATAACATTAGGATATTTATTATGTTCCAAGCAGTCGTGTTAGGGGGATTAGAGTTTAGCCCGCTGATTGTTTACTTCCCAATAGCATTTATTTTAACGGCGTTGACTCGTTTTGCTTTGCATCGACTAGATTGGCATGACCGTATTTGGAAAGTGGCTTGGTTTGAGGTGTCACTATTTGTTTGTTACTTGGCACTGACCGTCTATTTATACCAATCTGTTTAATTAATTGAGCTATTTTGAGGCAAGAAAACCGTGTCGATAACAAGGCAAAAATTTCGTTATTTAGTTGTTCTATATCAGAAATTTTTAACACAGTTAGCGTCAGGTTTAAGCCCTCAAATTACTCAAGTATTATTGCGGGTTGGTATTACTAAGTGGAAGATAAATTGAATGATTAAATATCTGCGTATTACTTTTACTATCTTGGTTGTTATAGCTGCGGTATTTGCTGGGCGTTGGGTATGGACTGACTACATGCATACTCCTTGGACGCGTGATGGGCGTATTCGAGCCGATATTGTCACGGTTGCTCCAGACGTGTCGGGTTGGGTAACTGCTTTAAATATTAAAGATGGTCAAAACGTACAAAAAGGCGAAGTACTTTTTAATGTTGATAAAAAGCGTTATCAAGCAGCGCTTGATAAAAGTAAAGCAAACACAGAAAACGCATTGTATACATGGGAACTTGCTAAACATAAATACGAAAGACGTGTTGAGCTAAACACTCAACAGGCAATAAGTGAAGAAACTTTAGAATCAACACGTATCAATACTAAAATTGCTGAGGCAAATTATAACCTAGCCAAGACAGAGCAAACAATTGCGCAGTTAAATGTTGATAGAACTAAAATTGTTGCGCCTGCATCAGGGCAAATAATTAATTTGAATTTACGCCAAGGCAACTATGTAGCTCAAGGCACGCCTGTCTTTGCTATTGTTCAGTCAGATTCATTTTATGTAACGGGTTACTTTGAAGAGAGTAAAATACCGCTTATTTATCCTGATCAAAAAGCTAAAATAGCCCTTTTAAGTGGTGGTAAGCAATTAACAGGGCATGTAGTGAGTGTAGGTAAAGCCATTGCAAATACGAATACACAAAGTAACGGTCAGCTTTTACCACAAGTACAACAAACATTTAATTGGGTACGTTTATCACAGCGTATACCTGTTGATATTAAGTTAGATTTATTGCCCGAAAATACACAGCTTAGCGCAGGAATGACCGTCACTATACATCTCGCTACACGTTAAGGGGAATACAGTGGGCGTTGTATTACAAAATTTGTTTTTTCCAAAAAAACAGGCAATTATTTTTGCGACTAAGGGCGTTATAGCCATGGTGATGGCGCTCACTATTGCTATGTCGCTTAATCTTGAAAGGCCTTATTGGGCGTTAGTCTCGGCTATTTTTTTGCAATTACGCCCGCAAAGCGGATTGGTTATTGAAAAAGCAATTTGCCAAATAATAGGCACCATAGTGGGCGGTTTATTTGGCATATTGCTTTTAACTCAGTTAATTCTCTACCCTTATTTAGCGCTCGGTGCACTGGCATTATGGTTGGGGGTGAACTCTTCGTTATCGGCAATGGTACGCCAAGCAAACTTTGTTTATGCGTTTGCTATGGCCGGTGTAACAGCCGCCATTATTGTGCTTTTAGTCATGGTTACTCCGGCAATGGTGAGCAGCCAAAGTATATTTGATATTGCACAAGCGCGAGTAAGCGAAATAATAATAGGTTCTGTATGTGCTGGGCTTGTGAGTCATCTATTTTGGCCTGTAAAGGTTAAACATTTACTGCAAACACAAGCGCGGTCGGTTATAAATCAAACGTTACATTATTTAGTTATTGAGCTTGATTCTAAGGGCTCGCACGAAAACCGTCATCAGCAAATAGATGGCATTATGGAAACATTGGGATCAATAAACGAAGATTCCAGCGCAGTAAGGTACGAAGGACCAAAAGGTCCAGGGCGCTCGCGTGCTGCAAATCAGTTGTCGCAAAAAGTACTTTCTTTATTGGCCTTAATTCAAATAATTGGCCGCCTACAGCGAAACCACGAAGACCTTATTACACCTACTTTAGATAAATTAATAAGTAAACTTAAGCACGTATTTGCGCAAATTAAAGAGTCTGACGATTTTGATTACTGCGCTGAACAAGTTAAAACGCTGCGTAAAGAGCTAACCGACTATAGAGCAAATACGGTGTGTGATTCGCCATTTGAATCTCACATGCTCAATGTGAGCTTAGAAGTAGCAGCCGACTTAACAATTTTACTACGCGCATACAGAGCGTTAGAAGAGCGTGATAAAACATTATTAAATGCACCCAGTATGCTTACATATCGCGACCCATTAGCTGGCATTATTGTTGGATTTAGAACTGCTTTGGTGTTTTCTATCGGCGCATTTATTTGGGTTAATACAGGTTCTTCAGCTGCATTATTAATTATGATTTTACCGGTCATATTTTCGATAATGCTGGCGCGAATACCCTTGGCTATTTTACAGGTTGTAATTAAACGTTTATTGGCAGGTATAATTGTTGCTACTTTTGTAACTATTTTTTATGCGCTAAATTTACTGTCGCAAAGTGGAGGGCAATTAGAAATACTATTGCTTGTTTTAGCCGGTCCGTATTTTTTGGGCTTGCTGCTGCTAGCTGATCAACAAACGTTGCCATACGGCTTAGGGTTTTGTATTCCATTTACTATTTTGGTTAGACCGAGCACTGACATGAGCTTAGCGTTTTCAATTGATTACACACTTAGTTCTGCAATCGCTATTTTTGCTGGCGTGAGTATTTTATTTTGGATTTTTCAGTTATTCACAGGCCCGAGTGTGCAATTACTTGTTCATCGTGTTTTTAAGGCTACCTATAAAGATTTACTCGAAATAAATACCCATCAAACTCCGAGTATTTGGTACAACCGCCGTATGGCAGATAGGTTAATACGTTTAATTAATTACGATCAGGGCTCACACTCACGCGCTATTACCGATATGGCTCTTACCGGTCTAAACTTAGGGCATGCCTCAGTGCGATTAAACTCAATTTGCGAAAATCTTGCTGGTGACACAAAGCTAAAATATTTAAATGAGTGGCAACGCACGTTGGCTGATGCATTTATGCTGGCTACCAAAGGTAAGTTTGATGAAAGCTTTAAGCAAGCGTCTGATAATCTTTATAACGAATTAGCCGCATCTGTTGGTGATTCAAACCAATTAGAGGCAATAAAAGGGATGTTTATTCGCATTAATCTGACCTTTGAAAGAAGTGCGAGTAAGATAAATTAACCCTATTCGCTGCTTTTCGAGTTCAGATGTTATAACGAAATCTGTTATACTTAATGGACAATTTTATGGGGCTGTTATGATTTCAAAAAACCAACTCAAACTTATTCGCCAACTTGGCCAAAAAAAGTACCGAAAGCAATATAATCAATACCTTGTACAGGGTGAGAAAAACGTACTTGAGTTATTAAACAGCCCATTAAATGTGGTTAATATTTTTGCTACAAACGAATTTATAAATGCGTACCAAGTTAAGTATCCGCAAGCTAACTTTATAGAAGCTGATGAAGAGACCCTCACCAAAGCCAGCACGCTAGTTAGCAATAATGCAGCCATTGCTATTGTTGATATGCCAAAGGCAGCTTTACCACAAGCAAGTGGTTTAATACTCGCACTTGATGGCGTATCAGACCCTGGTAATTTAGGCACAATAATAAGAGTGGCAGACTGGTACGGTATTAAACATATAGTAACTAGCACCGACAGCGCAGATGCTTACAACCCAAAAACAATTAGCGCCACAATGGGCTCATTTGTAAGGGTATCGGTAAGCCAAGTAGATTTACCTGATTATCTACAGTCTTTAAATTTACCTGTTTACGGTGCTTTTTTAGATGGGCAAAGCGTGCATAAAACCCAATTTATGAGCTCAGGCGTTTTACTAATGGGTAGTGAGTCGCATGGAATACGCGAGACATGTGCAAAGTTAGTAACTAATAAAATCACCATTCCCGCTTTTGGTGGTGCAGAGTCGCTTAATGTTGCAATGGCGACCGGTATTATTTTAGATAATTTTAAACGTCAAGCTTAACAATTTAACTGTTAATGAGTTAAATTGTTTGTAATCAATAACAATAATAATCGGTAATAACAATAAGATGCGCTTAAGCACTATTAAATTAGCGGGCTTTAAATCGTTTGTAGAGCCCACTAAAATTCCATTTCCTGATCAAATGACGTGTGTTGTTGGCCCCAATGGCTGTGGCAAATCTAACGTTATTGATGCAGTACGATGGGTGCTAGGTGAAAGCTCTGCTAAAAACCTGCGTGGCGATGCCATGACCGACGTTATTTTTAATGGCTCAACTAATCGAAAAGCCATATCACAAGCCTCTGTAGAGCTTGTTTTTGATAACGATAAAGGAAGTCCTTCAAACACATTTGCCGATCGAAACCAAATTGCTATTAAGCGTTTAGTAACGCGCGACGGACAGTCACTGTATTTTTTAAATGGCAGTAAATGCCGTAAGCGCGATATTACCGATATATTTTTAGGCACCGGTCTTGGTCCACGTAGTTACGCAATTATTGAGCAAGGGATGATCTCGCGCTTAATAGAGAGTAAACCACAAGAGCTGCGCGTATTTTTAGAAGAAGCCGCAGGCGTTTCTAAATACAAAGAGCGCCGCCGCGAAACACAAACTCGTATAAAAAGCACTCGCGAAAATCTTGAACGTTTGTTAGATGTGCGTAAAGAACTACAAAGCCAGCTCGATAAATTGGCTGTGCAGTCGGTTGATGCAAAAAAATACCGCGAATTAAAAGCACAAGAACGCATGCTAAAAGGCCAAATTGCCGTTTTAAAATGGCAAAAGTTACATCAGCAGCAACTTGAAAAAAGTGCCCAAATTAAAAAACTTAATGATCAAATTTTGTTTTTTAAAACCGCTAACTCAGGGCATGACGATGTACTTGCAAGCTTAGAAGGGCAAGTACAAGCCCAGCAAGATAAACTAAGCGATGCACAGCATCAGCAACATGTAATACACACCGAGCTTACTCGCGCTGAGCAACAACAAATCAATGTAAAGCAGCAAACCCAAACGCTTAAACAAAGTTTAATTAAATTACAGCAACGCCAAATCCAAAGTGCTGAGGTAAAATCGCAGCAGCAAATTGTGTGCGAGCAACTTAATGAAGCCCTGCAAGAGGCAAGTGAAAACGCCTTAGTATGTGAAGAGCAAGTTAGTGGGTTAACGCATGAACTTGAGGAATTATTAGCACTTAAGCAGCGCCACCATACTCATTGGCAAGCTTTGTGTGAGCAACAGCAACAGCTTAATAATAACGTGCAACTACATAGTAGTCACATTAAACAAACTCAGCAGCAAATTGATCATGTTAACGAACAAATTGATCAGTTAACTGTTCAGCTTAACGAGCTACAAAGTAGTGATGTAGAGCAACAGTTAATACAGCAAACACAGCAAACACAAACATTAACTCAAGAGCTTGCCGCTAAACAAACAGCACATACGAAGTGCACTGCTAAGCTTGAGGTGCAAAATGAGCTTGTTAATAACTCACAAAAACAATATTCGACGCTCACTCAAACAATAAACGAGTTAAAAGCCAGTATAACGGGGCTTAAAAGTACATTAGGGCTTGATGAGAAAAGTGAACGTACTAATGGTTTGTTTAATCAGCTAAGTGTTAAAGAAGGCTTTGAGCTTCTAATAGAGCAAGCACTTAAATCTTTAGAGCATTTAAATGTAAGTGAGCAGCAAGCTGATAACAGTGTTTGGCCAAATAGTGATAAAAGTGTGCCAACAAATAGCTTAGCTACATATATAACAAGCGGTGTTTATCCAGAGCATTTAGCACGTATTGCTTATAGTGAAAGCGGTGATTTAGAAATACTAAAAGATAGTTTTTATACAGCCGTTATGGATAAAAACGGTGCTTTATATGGTCGTAATTGGCATGTAAGTGCTGAATGTAATGCAGAAAACTCATTACTGTTAAAGCATAAGCAATTGCAAGATAAAGCGCAGCAATTAAATAATACCGAGGACGAGTTACAACAAGTAACACACACTCGTGACGAACATACAGCTGAGCAAATAAAGTTAGTTAACGAGCAAAGCGAGCTAAAAGAAGCCATACATGAGCTTGCGCAAAATATAGCGGTAGCCAGTACGCGCAGCGACATGCTTGTGCAGCAAGTAGCACAATTTAAGTTACAATTAGAAAAGCTACAGCAACAAAAACAGCAATTAACCGCTCAGCTTTTACAATTAAATACCGTGCTTGATGAGCAAACAGAGCAATTTGAAGTGTTAAATGAGCAGCAACTTAACTTAGCGGATGAAGTAGACGCTGCAAATAGCTTGCGCTCACAAAGTGATAAAAGTTATAGCGAAGCATTAAGCATGCTTGAGCAATATAAAACACAAGCACATAAGGCAACGCTCTCAGAGCAAAAGGCACGCAGTGAATGGCAGTTAAGCCAAACCAAATTGAGCCATGCAGAGCAAGAGCACGTTAGTGCATCAGAAGGTGCGCAAGAACTACTTAGTGAAATAGAAGAGCTGCTGATACCAGAGCAAGAACTTAGCGATAAAATTACGCAGCTTTTAGCACAGCATCAAAAAGGTGAGCAGGCATTAGTATTGCTACAAAAAGAATTAGCTCAGGCGAAAGAGAGCTTAAACACTAAGCAAATAAGCCTTAAAAATTCACAAGGTGAGCTGGTGGGCTTGCAAGAGCAGCACCAAAAGCTAACAATTGAAGAACAAAGCTTAGTAATAAAAGCGCAAGTTGCGCTTGAGCCATTAGAAGAGTTGAGACAAAGCTTAAAAGCAATACTTGATGAATTACCAGATTCATTAAATTTAAGTGCAGCACAAAATCAGTTAACAGGATTTACTAATCAGTTAGATAAATTAGGTGCAGTAAACTTGGCGGCAATAGAAGAGTTTGATTTAGCCAAAGCACGTAGTGATTATCTTGATAATCAATTAGATGATTTAACAAAAGCGTTAAGCACCCTTGAAGGTGCAATTCGTAAAATTGATAGTGAGACCAAAACACGCTTTAAAGCGACGTTCGATCAAGTTAACGAAGACTTTGCTGAGCTATTTCCTAAAGTTTTTGGTGGTGGGAGCGCGTATTTAGAATTAACCAGTGACGATTTACTCGAAAGTGGTGTTAGTATAATGGCACGACCACCGGGTAAGAAAAATTCAACAATTCATTTGTTAAGTGGTGGAGAAAAAGCGCTGACCGCATTATCATTAGTGTTTTCTATATTCAGGCTCAATCCAGCTCCTTTCTGTATGCTGGACGAAGTAGATGCACCACTAGATGATGCCAACGTTGTGCGTTTTTGCCGTTTGGTTGAAGAAATGTCACAATCAGTGCAGTTTATTTATATTAGTCATAATAAAATTGCGATGGAAATGGCAGGTAGATTAACAGGTGTTACTATGGCAGAACCTGGCGTATCGCGTATGGTTGCTGTAGATATAGAGCAAGCTGTGCAACTTGCACACGCATAAATTTTTATAACAAGTGTATTAGTTTTTCATTAATATACAGGTTTTAGGCATATCAAATAATAAAAGGTGAGGGGATGGCCGAACAATTAAGATGGGTTTTAATCGTTATCAGTGTAATTGTCATTGGTGGTTTATTAATACATGGATTGTGGTCAGTTAGAAAAAAAGACCGCCCAGAAGTATCGGATAATGAACGGGTTGAGCCATTACAACAAAGCGCACCAGCTTCATCTAAACCGTTTCGTACTGAGGCTGAGCCAAAAGAGCCAATGCAAGACGAACGTGATGAGCCACAATTTGGCGAGCTTAACTTTGATGCAAATGAGCCGCAAATTGATACAAGCGTGCCAGAAACACCAATTGAAGACGACCTAGAGATAGTTGATGATCTTGAAACAAAAGATCAAAGTGCTGAAGAAGCGCCTACTCAAATGTCTGACTTTGTTATTGTGCATATTCAAATGCCAGAAGAGCTTAGTATGCAGGGCAGTAAATTATTACCAGCAGTTAATACTTTAGGTTTTAAATATTCTGAGGAAGGTTTTTTTAATCGCCACTTAGATCCGGCTGGCCAAGGCCCTGTTTTATTTAGATTAGTAAATATGTATAACCCAGGTACGTTTGATATTGATAATATGGAACAGTTTAGTACCGCTGGGGTAAGCTTATTTATGACGTTACCGTGCGACGGCGATGGTCTAGCGGCATTTAATATGTTGCACAGCGCAGCTAAAAAGTTAGCGGATGAATTTGGTGCACAAATTTTAGATGCTGAGCGAAATGAAATGACAGTAGAGCGCATCAGGCAATATGTTGAACAGGTTCGTTCTTTTTCAGCGTAAATAACGCATACATTATATTTTTATAAGCCACTGGACGGTGAATCGTCAAAGTGGCTTTTTTTATGTTTATTGAGGTTTAAATGTCTAGCAGCATTAGTGAGCAAATTAATCATCTTCGTACTACATTAGAGCAACACAACTATAACTATTATGTGCTCGACACCCCCAGTATTCCTGATTCTGAATACGATAGGTTATTACGCGAATTAAGCGCACTAGAGATGCAGCACCCTGAATTTTTAACCGCCGACTCTCCGACACAAAAAGTAGGCGGTGCCGCACTGAGTAAATTTGAGCAAGTAGCGCACCAAGTACCCATGCTCTCACTTGATAACGCCTTTAGTGAAGAAGAGTTCACTGCGTTTAATCGTCGTATAAAAGAGCGCTTAATGAGTACTGATGAGCTTACTTTTTGTTGTGAGCCAAAACTAGATGGATTAGCCGTATCAATTATTTATCGTGATGGTGTGCTTGTACAAGCGGCTACGCGAGGTGATGGTTTTACCGGTGAAAACATTACTCAAAATGTTAAAACCATTCGTAATGTACCGCTTAAGTTACGTGGTGATTACCCAAAAGAGCTTGAAGTGCGCGGCGAAGTATTTATGGACAGCGCTGGCTTTGATAAATTAAATACTGAAGCGCAAAAACGCGGTGAAAAAGTATTTGTTAACCCGCGTAATGCAGCCGCGGGGAGTTTGCGTCAACTCGACTCTAAAATTACAGCTAAACGCCCACTCATGTTTTATGCCTATAGTACCGGGCTTGTAGCTGATGGCAGTATTCCTGAGGATCACTATCAGCAATTAGAAAAGTTAACTGACTGGGGGTTGCCACTGTGCCCAGAAACAAAATTAGTTGAAGGTCCTAAAGCCGCGCTTGAGTACTACAGCGATATTTTAACGCGCCGTGGCGAGCTTAAATATGAAATTGATGGCGTAGTAATAAAAACAAACCAAAAGGCCTTACAAGAGCGTTTAGGCTTTGTGGCACGAGCTCCCCGCTGGGCTATTGCGTATAAATTTCCGGCGCAAGAGGAAATAACCCAACTACTTGATGTTGATTTTCAAGTCGGTCGTACTGGCGCCATTACACCGGTTGCACGTTTGAAGCCTGTTTTTGTGGGTGGCGTTACCGTATCAAATGCAACGCTTCATAACAGTGATGAAGTTGCACGTTTAGGCGTAAAAGTAGGTGATACAGTTATTATTCGCCGTGCTGGAGATGTGAGTGTCACCTTAAGTAAGTTTGTTTCAAGTAGGAATCATCAAATAAGAAGTTACTATATGAATAATCATTTTTCCGATGGCAAATCTTCTTTAAATCTTCTATCGACAGCAGCCCATTAAGGATATCTTGTAATGTTAAAAGCCACTTTCAGTAATGAGCAAATAGACACTCTAAAAAAAATAGATAAAGAAATTAAGCCAAATGAGTTAATTAGTCTTTTTGATAAATCAAACTTAGATTCAGATGAATTAGTACAAATCTTAAAAGCATCAAACGCTCTTTATAGAGTAGGTCTTCAAGTCATAACAGATGAACAATATGATTTATATATTTCTATGCTAAGAAGTATTAATCACCTTCACCCATACCTTAATAAAGTTGAACCTGAACCTGAAGCTCTTGCAGAAGCAAAAACAGTAGAATTACCGCAAAGAATGCTTTCAACAGAAAAAGCTTATTCAAAAGAAGATATAGAAAAATGGTTGAAAAGGATCTTGAAAGCGGCTCAAGAAATTAATATTTCAGAAAAAGATATTTATTTAAGAGTAACACCGAAACTTGACGGTTACGCAGCTTTTGATGATGGTCAGAAATTATATACAAGAGGCGATGGTTACAGAGGCCAAGATATCACAAGGGCATTTGATAGAGGGCTAAAAGTTGCAGAAAATGGCGTTCGAGGTTTAGGTCCCGGTGAAATAGTCATTAAGAAGAGTTATTTCGATAGTAAATTGAGTGATATTTTTGAAAACTCAAGAAATATACAAGCAGCTATAATCGCAGAAAAGAAGTTAGACGAAAACGTCCAGAAAGCTATAAAAGATGGTGCATGCGTTTTTTATCCATTCACTTTAATTAAAAACAAAACAGCTCACTTTTCTGAAATCATTGAAAATTTCGAGTCAATAGTTGAAGAAATATGGAAAGCTGTAGATTTTGATATCGATGGTGTCATTCTTGAAACAACTCATGAAGACTTGAAAGAGTATATGGGCGCTACAAGAAAGAGCCATAGGTGGCAAATTGCTTTTAAAGTTAATGAAGATTCTGCTGAAGTAAAAGTGATAAGCATAACACCGCAAACTTCAAGGACTGGTCGCATATCTCCTGTAGCTGAGTTAGTTCCTACAAAATTAAGTGGTGTAACAATTAAGAGGGTTACTGTCCATCATTATAATATGGTTAAAACCAAAAAAATTGGCTCCGGTGCAATAGTTGAAATAGTCAGAAGTGGTCTTGTAATACCAAAAATTGAAAGAGTTATTAAGGAATCTGAGGTTCAACTCCCGGATAATTGCCCTAGTTGCGGCTCGAAGCTCTTGTGGGAGTCAGATCATTTAATTTGTCCTAACAAAAGTGATTGTCCAGCCCAAACCGAAAACACTTTAATACATTTTTTCAAGACGTTAGGTAACAATGATGGTTTTGGGCCTAAAGTTATAGAAAAGATTACTAACTTTGGAATTAAACATATACATGAAATATATCAAATTCCTAAACATAAATTTTTAGCTTTTGGCTTTGGTGATAAGACGTCACAAAACTTAGTAGATCAACTGCAAGCAAGTCGTGAGATTGAAATAGAAGATTGGCGTTTCCTCTCAGCTTTTGGAGTAAGTCGATTAGGTGGTGGGAACTGCGAGAAATTGCTTCAGCATTGTCCTATAGTGGAGCTTTTCGAAATATCAGTCGAGGATATGGTTAAGATAGATGGATTTGCACAACTGAGCGCTGAAGCTATCGTTGAAGGCCTAGCAAACATTAGAGAAGAGTTTTTTAAGGTTTATAATCTTGGCTTTAAATTAAGTGTTACGGCTAAGGAGTCCGATAGAGTAAGTTTAAATTCTCCAATTGCTGGAACCGTTGTTGTTTTTACTGGCTCCATGCAACAAGGTTCTCGTGGAGACATGGAAAAACATGCAAAAACACTCGGAGCAAAAGTAGCTAAGTCTGTTACAGGTAACACGACCTATTTGGTAACGGGCGAAAAGGTTGGTGAAACAAAAATTAATGCCGCAAAAGATAAGGGCGTAGAAGTGTTAACAGAGCAAGAATATCTTAGCTTAATTGGATAAATCAATTATCCCAAAAAATTATATGAAGAAGTCTTAACTTAATCTGTCAGGTTTGATTTTTAGTTTTTGATCAAATCTGACAGTCGCATATGTGCCAGGAGCAGTCATTAATGATTAACTCGTTTCTGCCCCAAGACGAGTTAACGTAAATACTCTATAGGTCGACTTTGAGCAAAGCAGTCAATCAAAAGTTTTGATGTCTGAAGTAAAGATTTGATCCTCGTTGGCTTTTTCAAAACGAATGGGCACGAGCTTTTGTAATAGTGGCAACACAAGCAAAGGCTCAGAGCGATTATCAACACAAACAACGGCATTTGCACTACTCAGTGCTCTCACCAATGCGTTAACAGGGGTTATATCGTCCAAAGACTCAATAAAACAATTGTCTTTCTCAAACTCACTTATATCGTCGAAATACGCATCAGGCGAAAAACAATATAACTCAAGCGGCTTAACTACCGCGTTATTGTTGTTTGGTAGTTTTTTCCCTAACACGATGAGTAGATGAGCTTTTTTATCCAATCCGAGCTTAAGCAAAAGCGTATTTATTAAATCCATGTACTTCACTGAATACCAAATTAAAATAGCGTCATATTTTTATCGTGCATTATTAGGCACATTAAAACAATAGCTATTTTGATGAATTACCAGCGATTGCGCTATGCACTATGAGTAAGTAATTTAATCCATTCATCTGCGTTTGACACAATGAATTGATAATTATTGCCATCTTTTAATACGACTTCAATTGCATCATGCGTAAAAGGCAAAATACCTGCAACTTTACCAGTGCACTTACTCACTTTTACAATTTCACGCCGTGAAAAAGTATAAGGCCCTAACCCAAATTGTGCATTAAACGGTGCAAAATGAATATCAGTGTTGGTTAGCCAAAATTTACCGTCGGCTTTAATCGTCCCTTTTTGAATTGTGGCGGTTGTCGATTTGATTGTTATTGCTTGCATAATAATATTCCTTTATGTGGCTATTAATGTGTCAGTTTTGTCGCTTTTAAGTCATTACCAAGTGACGACATTTAAGCTGACTGTATTACCTTTTCTTGGTTCGCCTACCGTTAAGTAATGCACCCAACCACGTATTTTTAACTAATAATAAATAACTTATTTGACCAAGAAGTAATGTAACAACCACGCTAACTATAAACTTTACTAAAACTGGCCAACCAGTATTAATCAATGGCATCTGAATATAAATCAGCACTGGCACATGTATTAAATAAATCCAATATGATGCATTTGAGATGCTGCGACTGAGCTTACTTTGGTGATTTAAAAAACGATGCCCAAGTAAAAACGTTATGGCGGTTAACAAAATAACACTCAGTCCTTGTGATAAAACATGCAATACATGCAGCTCTCCCGCTGCGGCAAAATACCCCGAAGTTGCGGCGGCAATCACTTCATCTAAGCTTGGCGCGGCTGATAATAAAGAAAAATAACCAGTCAGTGATAGTGCAACACCCAAAATAAGAGGCCATAAGTACTTATGATATGAGCAAATGAGCTGCTGTTTTTTATTAAGCCCCACTCCCAACCAATAAAAACTGCCGTAAAAACCATACGACCATAACTGTGGCGTGAGTTTATCAGGAGCAGGAAATGGAATAGATTGCCCCATTAATGAAAACGTTAACACGATGGGAAGTACAACCCACATAAATAAAGGGTGAGCGCTAAGCGCATCAAATTTATTGCCTAATAAGTTAGTTGTTTTCAACAACCAGTGAATTAAGCAAAACTGGAATAAGTTCCACAAAAACCATAAGTGCATAGTGCTAACAACAGGCTCTTTAATAACTTTAAACACAGCAAAAATCGGCGGTATTGGATTAGCTATACCGGCTCCAAAACTCAAGGCATGGTAGTAAACGGCAAAGCTGAACGGTAAAAATACAATAAAAGGCAGTAGAATATGTTTACTGCGATGATGTAAAAAGCGCGCGTTGCTCGACTTATCTATTAAAAGTGCACTGCAAAACCCTGCAATAATAAAAAATAATGGCATCCGAAATAAGTGCAGCGTATGCGTAATATAATCAAATAGACCATGTGTGCTTGGGTCTGCCGTAAACCAAATATTGCGAAAGAACGGACTGTAGGCTAAAGCGGCATGAAATACGATGCCGAGCAATAGCGCGAGGCTGCGTAAATTATCAATGTAGTGTAATCGACTGTCTTTATTCATTAATGTGCCCAACTAACTTTTATTAATAAAGCATAAATGAATGAGGTTTCATGACACTAGTCACAAAGCTCATAGCCCGAGCTATGACAGATGTCACTGTTTTTACAACGCGAGTTCTGCAATAATTGCTAAAAAAATATGGCCACAGTAATGGAATCAACTATACGACATACAACCGATTGGCATTTCTCAACATTGGCATCGTGGCTTGGGGTGACATTGGCGTGTGCCTATTATGCCAACTCAGAATTAGCGCTATATTTGCAAATCATAGTAAGTGGTTCCATTTTAGCTATTTTGCTGTATGTGTTAAAACAGCCTAACAAATTTGTTCACGGCGTAGCACTTGGCTATTTCCTGCTTATTTTGGCAATGATACAACTGAGTTCAACATCCTTAGTTTTTATCCACCTAGTGATGTTTACCGCGGTTTTTAGTCCTCATTTTTCGCTTCCTAAGATACTGGCTTGTGTTGTGGCCGCCATGCTGGTGTATGGTTTAACGCATTATGCGCGCTGGGAAAATGGCATTCCTTGGATCACGTTTACAATTTGGTTTTTCTTTTGCTTGATGAATTGGTTTGTTAGCCGGCGTATTGTCGAAAGTTTAAATACACATTACCAATCCCGCCAAAACTACAAAGAGTTAAAAGCCACCCAACACATGATGGGGGCGATGCATGCAGCGCAAGAGCGACAAAACATATCACGCGAGCTCCATGATTCGCTCGGCCATAAGCTTACCGCGCTCAGCATTAATTTAGATTTTGCTAAAAGAGCTGCAAATGAAGCCACCGTTGAAACCCTCTCTCTTTGCCACCAACTTAGCCAAGAAGTATTGGCTGAAGTGCGCGAAATCGTTTCCACTCAGCGCAATGACAAAACGATACTTAAGCAAGCTCTTGAGGCCATTTGCGAACTGACACCTAATTTACACTGTGATCTCCAACTAAGTAAAGAGACAGAGCAGCTCCCTCAAGACTACGCCCTGTGTGTATTGCGGTTTACCCAAGAGATGATCAGCAACACCCTTAAACATACCCAAGCAAACCATTTTACTTTGCATGTAAATGTCACCCTCGTTGGCGAACAGCCGCTGTTAGTTGCAAAAGCGTATCACAATCAAGCAGAGACCCATTTACCAAAACAAGGGAACGGATTAGCAGGACTAAATGAGCGAATGGCACAATTTGGCGGTGAATTTTCACAACACCTTGAGCAAGAAACATTGATCAATACCATGACACTACCACTAAATTTAGAAGAAAAAAGCCATGATAAAGTGCCTACTAGTTGAAGATCAGACATTAGTTCGTTTAGGCCTCGCTAATTTACTTAACCTCGATAGCGCCATTAATATCGAAGCCCAAGCTGAAGATGGCTTGCAAGCGCTTACACTATTAGCTGAGCATAGTTTTGACATTGCTTTACTCGATATGAGAATGCCGAATTTAGATGGGCTCGGCGTGCTGCAAAAAATGCGTGAAAAGGGTGATAAAACCCCTGTGCTGATCATCACCACATTTGAAGATTGTGATGTATTAGTCAAAGCCCTTAATCTAGGTGCTCGTGGGTATGTGCTTAAAAACATTGAACTTGAAGAGCTCATTAGCGCTATCAAGCAGGTCGTTGCAGGTGAGCGAGTATTGCAAAGTGCGGTGACTGATTTTTTACTCAAAAAGCAACTAAGCCCTCAGCTCTGCTTAACGGACAAAGAACAAACCGTATTGCAGTGTTTGTCTTTAGGTATGCCAAACAAAGTGATTGCCAAAAAATTAGATAACTCTGAGGGGACTATTCGTAATCATGTGTCACAAATTCTTGCCAAATTAGACGTAAAAGACCGCACTCAGGCCGTTATAAAAGCCATTAATCAAAACTTAATTTAACACGCGAACAACACCAAATTACTATTTTTGATTAGGCTTAAGTGGTGCAATCAACATAAATAAGAGTAAACAAAACCAACTAATAAACAAACAGGCGACTATCCATGCGAGCTTTTCTTGGCGTTCCACTTTTTGTGACCTAGCAATGAGTATGATTGGCATCACCCAAATCTTGATTCCAGACATTAAAGATCTTCAGTCTGCTCATGGCACAGACTGTGTAAAAACTAATTTTTAATAAATTGTCTTGAGTATGTTCTTAGTTTGAAACCATCTAAGATGGTTGCGATCGATTTTTTCTCAGTATCACAATTTTCTCCGCGCGAGCGAAACTGCTAT
>Ga0207890_1000079_pt1 | contig 60713 bp, 78 predicted proteins | sample LinPmetageLP48_FD_184059 | JGI IMG/M metagenome (GOLD analysis project Ga0207890, IMG submission 184059) | Marine viral communities from the Pacific Ocean - LP-48 (SPAdes) | ecosystem: Environmental > Aquatic > Marine > Oceanic | place: Pacific Ocean | collected 2011-06-13 | reverse complement strand
GCGGTTGCATTTCTAGAAGATAGGAACTTTAGAGGTGGTAATACTGTTGTGACAACGGAAGGCGTTTGGTTGCATGGTAATCAAATTATCAGAAGCATAGATAACGGAAGTTGGGCTGAAGCCAATCAAGTTCAATTCACTTTGTGCGGTTGGGATACTCCAACGACCAGAGCCAGAATTAGTGCAATCTTAGAACTGTTAGAAGGCAACATGACTTTGAAGAAGATCAAAGGTCAAACGTATCTAGTGGACGGAATGGATAAAACTAAAATGCCTATAGCGGATGATGATTGGTATTTCCCTAGAGTTGTGGAGGTCGCTTAATGAATATACAAGTGATCTATAAACACAACTACGGAAGCTATTTATGCTATCCAGTTTGTGATGTTGCTAGAAAGCTCACTAAGCTTACAGGTACTAAGACTTTTACTAAGTACCATATAAACATTATTGAGAGCCTAGGCTATAAATTGGAAGTGATTCCTTTCATGCCTGAGAAGCATCAAATAGCGTAACCAATAAAGGGAGCAGTCTAATAAACTGCTTCCTTCTGTATAGGGAATTAACCCTACTGACGAGCGTCCTGTTATGGGATATGCGAAACAGAATAACTAACTAATGGAGGTTAGAAAAATGGAAAACGATAACGAAAAAAGAGAAGTATTGGCTGAGTTTAGAGGTCAAGGTTCAGACCCTTCTATTTATGAAAAAAACTTTGATAACTCTTATACAGTTCATGGTCATATCAATAAATACTTTTGGGTTTTGACTGAGAGCGAAAGAGAAAAGTTATTTGAAAAAAAGCTTGTTTCTTTATTAGATAAAGTAGAGGAAGGAGGTTATCAAGAAATAAATGATACTGAGATCAACTCTATTATTTGTGGTGGTTCAGATGATTTTAATTCGCCTTTTGAATCCAATACAGGTTCAGAATATATAGACGGATATTATGTTTTGAAAAATCCTGTTTCTGATAATTACGATTGGAAAGAAATACAGGAGGGATTCAAAGAAAAAAAATAAACCTACTGACGAGCTAGTGAGATTCTAGCGAAAGAAATTAAATAGGGATATCCCTAGCCTGTAACAAGGTGTTCTATAGGTGCTTGCATGGTGTGAGCATTAATTAACTAGATATAAAAGAATGGAGGTTCAATTATGAAACCTAGTAAAGCATTACAGATAATGAAATCTGTATTAAATGGTGGTAACTCGCCTTTCCTCATTGGAGGAACAGGAGTCGGTAAATCTGCGGTTGTTCAACAACTGGCAGAAGAACTGGCTAATGGTAGAGAGATAGTAACGGATAACACTAGCCCAACTGCGAAGCAGTTTGGTTGGATAGACTTCAGACTGTCTCTTTATGAAACTGTCGATTTAGGTGGGTTGCCATATATAGATGATAAAGACCAACAGAAGAGAGCCTTTTTAGGCAATCTTCCTACTGGTGGCGAAGGCATACTTTTCTTTGACGAATACGCTCAAGCGAGTAGTAGCGTTCAAGCTGTAGTAGGTCAGATTATCTATGAGAAAAGAATAGGCGAGTACGTTTTGCCTGAAGGTTGGAAAATAGTTTGTGCGGGAAACCGATCAACGGATAGAGCGGGCAGTAATGTCCTTCCCTCTCATGTTGTAGGGCGTACTTCTTTAATCAACTTTGAGCATGACACAAATGACTGGCTAGCATGGGGCGTTGAGAATGATATTCATCCTGACATATTGGGATATATAAATTTTCAGCCTGATTGGTTGAATGCGTTTGACGCTAAGATCAAGACTCCTCAGCCTAGTCCTAGGTCATGGACAAGGTTGAGCGATACTCTAAAGACTAACCCTCCTATGGAGCATAAACAGGCTATCTGCGAATGTGACATAGGCGAAACTGCTTCTATAGAGTTTATGTCTTTCCTTTCTCTTAAAGATGAAGTTCCTAACCTTGAAGACATTGTTCTGGGTAAGGATGTTGAAGTGCCTGATAGTGGTGGGATTTGTTACGCTACTATTTGTGCATTGGTAACTGTAATCAAAGAAGCACCTGAATCTAAGGTTGGCAGTTATTTCACTAATGGCGTTGAGTTCGTTAAGAAATTCCCTACACCTGAATTTGGGATATTCTTTGTGCGTTCCGTTATTGGCTCTAGACCTGACTTAAAAGAGTCTTCTACTTATGGACAATTCAAAGTAGAAAATTCTGATTTAGAAGTCTAGAAAAAAAGGAGTAGAAATATTATTTACCAGTAAATATTTTTCTGCTCCTACTGTTGCAAGATGTGTATCTTGCCTGACGACCCGAAAGGGAGTCTTGTTCATTTACAAGACTGACTCAAAAGAGTCGAAACAGTTAATTTTATCTAACAAGAATGGAGGTTCATTATGGATAAAACAAAAAATACTCTTGCTGAAACAGCTACGCTTGTTCGAGTTACACTCGGACATCCTAGCGGTATAAAATCAGACAAGAGATTAAAGAACGGATTGGCAAGGGATAATAATTCCGATGCTGATCTTTTGAATGTTTCTAAACATATATTTGGTAAAAATATAAACAAAGATTTTCGTAAGATTATCAATGGTTTTAGAAACGATTTTTACTATCCTTTAACATTGCCTTGGGCTGACTCGATAGGAGAGCAAGGTGTTCAAGCTAGTGGTGGGTGGCGTTTATGCCCCAACACTAACCTTGAAGCGTTACAAGATCGTATTATTGAAGCGAAAGCTGATTGGGATAAAGAAGTTAATTATTTCTTTAAACAATTAGATAGCTACAGAGCATTGGCTGAGTCTAAACTTGGCGATGCTTTTTTAGGTAGCGAATTCCCTAATGAAGATTATGAGATTAACAAGCTAAGAAGTAAGTTTATCTTTGATGTTCAATTCAATAATGTTCCTAACAGAACAAGTACAAATGATATTCGTATCAATGTATCTGAGACTCTTAGGAAGAGGATAGAAAATGATGTGCAAAACAGAGTAAGTGATAATGTTAAAAACATTTTAATCTTAACTGTTGATTCGCTTGTAGGACAAGTAGACCACATAGCTGAAAAGTTAAAAGTTTACGACCCTGAAAACAAGCAGAAGGGTTTTTTCAATAATAGCAGTATCGAGAAATTGAGACAGCTAATAGAGACATTACCCAACACAAATTCAGACATCTTAGGCAACGACCCTAAAGTGTCTGAAGCGCATCAAAAACTTGTTGTCGCTATGGCTCAAATAAATTCTGTTGATTCTCTTAGGGATGATACGGACATAGGCGAGTCTAAGCGTAAAAAAGTAGCGGATGATTTATCTGAAGCGGTTAGTGGTCTTAAAGGAGGTTTTCTTGGTAAAGCCTTTGGAGGAGATAAAAATGACTAACACTTTAGATTGGATTATCAAAGCAAGGTCTGGATTAATGAAAGGACATGTAGGTATGGCTTCCATGCTTTTACACCTTGATTTAAAAGAGGTCGATGCTTCAGAGTGTAGCACTATGGCAACTGACGGAAAAAATATTTATTTTTGCCCTGAATTTTGCGATAGTCTCACTTTGGCTGAGTTGCAAGGCGTGTTAATTCACGAAGCACTTCACGTTGTCTACGAACATCCTTTAAGGCGTGGGAAGAGACATCCTAAAGTTTGGAATATAGCTTGTGATTATGCTATCAATAACTACCTGAAATATGATTTGTATTTACAACTTCCTATGGGCGGTGTTTGGGATAGAAAATATCACAAGTGGACGGCTGAACAGGTTTATCGTGATTTGATAAATGATGATGATGCCTTGCAAGATGCTATCGACAATATCGAACAGGACAATCAAAACCATAACCCTGAAGAATCTGATAATGACGATTCAGAGGGCGAAGGTTCTGGAAGTTCTGAGGGAGAAGAATCAGATGATGATAATTCTGTGACTGGTCAAGGAAATATTTCTAGCAGTTCAGGGAAGATTGATCTTGATTCTATTCCTGATTCGATTGGGGAAGTATGGGATGCAACAGAAGAAAATGGAGAGCCTTTGAGTGAAGCAAAAATGCAAGAACTTTCAGGCGAGATTCAGAGAGCAGTTTCTTTAGCCGATAAGGTTGAAATTGCTATGTCTGAAAGTGGTACTTCTTCTATGCGTGGAAAGATAGAACAGTTAAAAGAAGTTTATGTTGATTGGAAAGAATACTTAAATGAATTCTTAGCAACTTCTTATTCTGACGATAACTGTTGGTCTAGACCAAACAGAAGGCATTCCCACAGGGGCGTTTATTTGCCTAGTAGATCACAAGACCCACAAGGAGGGGAGATCGCCTTAGCAATAGATACTTCTGGTTCGGTATCACAATTTGAACTTAATGTTTATGCAACTGAAATTCAGGCAATGGCTGAATCATGCGGTATAGATACAATTAGAGTTTGCTATTGTGATACTTTTGTTAGGAAAAACAGCGAAGGGGAATGGTGGGATGTCTATAACCTATCCGAAGGCGATGAACTAAATTTAGTTGCTCGCGGAGGAGGAGGAACAGACTTTAACCCGCCCTTCCACTTATTCAATGACTATTCTGATGAATTAGAGAATGTGCAAGCATTTATCTATTTTACAGACGGGTGGGGAGAAGTTAAAGCTGAAGTAGAGCCTGACGTACCTGTTATATGGTGCATAACAGAAAACAGCAGTTACGCTGACAGAATACCTTTTGGAGAAAAGGTTTTTGTTAATACTGCTGAATTCTACTAGACCCTTAGTGATTAGAGAGTGAGAGTCGTTTCTTGCTCTCTAGTTCACTTTTTTACTGTAATGGGATGCGAGTCCTGTCTGAAGATTGCAAAAGCATGAAACAGTTTATTAACTAATTCATATGGAGGAAAATATGAAATATAAAAATAAAGATACCTTGCCTTCCGCAAGGTTTGGCGGTTGGAAAAAATTATTAAATGGTTTTTCCCAACTTAATTTAACTCCGAAAGAGTTTATCAAAAATTGCACTACAGGAAAATATACTAGTAATAATCAAATGACTAGAAAGCAAGCTAAAGCAATGCTTAAACATAAAAAGACTGTAGGTTGTTGGTATTCAGATAATGGAAAATATAAGGTTGTTGCAGATACTATCAACTATGGTGACGGAATGTGCCATGACAATAATTTTTCCAATACTGTATGGCTATCTATCCGTATAGATAATGGAGATACTCATCTTTGCGATTGGAGAGACTTTCAATCAATCAAAAATGATTTCTGTGGAGAGGAATATTGTGCTATAGAAATTTATCCCCCTGAATCTAGGTTGGTAGATCAATGTAATGTTTTTCATCTTTGGGTTTTCCCTGAAGGTATTGATATCCCTATCGGTTGGAAAAACAGAGATGTGTCTTACCATGAAGAGCCTAACCAAAGACAAAAGGAGGTGTCTAATGAGTAGAGAAATTTTAGAAGAGTCTGTTAAGGCTCTAATTGAGATTAACAACAATATTTATACAAAAATTTGTGGCATAAATTCAGATGTAATTACAGATGATTTATGGAAATTGTGTGAATTCTATAATACTCAAATATTCGTGGTGGAGCGTTGGTTGGATGAACTTTATCCTGAAAGGCTTGAAGCTAAGGAAAGAGTAAGACCTAAAAGACTTATATTTCAAGCTATACCAAATGGCAATGGTTCTAGTTCGTTAGAAGAGGATAAGGGGGTGTCATAATGAGTGAAGATGTAACTAACTTGGAATGTCCTAACTGCGAGTATGTTTCTAAATTTTATCATTTAGATTGGCACGCTGTAGTTTGCAAAGGTTGTGATGAAGAAGTGACTCTTGAGAGTTATCTTGATTGGCAACAGGAAAAGTATGAAGGTGCAATGGAGTCTCAATCTGATTCTAATACTATTTGGAATGAGGAAGAAACAAACGATTAAAAGGAGGAAAGAAATTAAAGGCGGTAGCTACTTAGGTAGTTATCGCCTTTTTTTTTGGTCTGAATTTTGTAACTGCGGTGTACAGGAAATAAATATTTACTGGTTATTGATTAAATAACCTTTCTGCTGTTTGATTAGAAAAACACAACATATAGTGTCATCTACAAAAGATAACACAACATGGAGTAAATTCCAGTTACCAGTAAAATATTTTTTTCTCTGATGGGCTGTGGATAAATCTGTGAATTAATTGTGGATAAGTATTGCATTATGCAATCTAATCATTTATATTAGTAGTTCACTTCAACAAGTGACCTCCATATCTAAGTTAGTTAGATGTTAAGAAGGAGTAAGTAGTAAAATACTTGCTCCTTTTTTTTCGTCTGATGATAGTCAAAACCACGTTTTAGGGGGTTACTAGTATATCACTTGGGTTGCTTATCGCTCTTAGAATCGATTTGTGGAGGTCGTTTTTGAGTGATATTCAAAAAAATCTTATTTCAGGCAATGTTTGTATAGGAACAATAACACCGCAGTAGGGCAAGGAAAGCGGGTAAAAACCTGTGACTGGTAAATATTCTTTGTGCAGGAACACAAAATACCGCAGTTGGGTGGAATGCTGTGTTAGGTATTACAGGTATTGGCTTTCAATCTGATAGCATTTTGCCTATAATAAATGAATGTTTGCAGTAGTAAGACACACATATCAATTAGATATTCCTGAGCCTAACAATCCCAACTCAACTAAAAGTAGTGCTAGGTGGATTCATAAAGTTTGGATATTTCCTAGTGAAATGGATGCGTTAGCGTTTGCCATAACACTATTAAATGACCCTCTTATTACTAGTAATGAGTGGTTGTTGCAATCAGCTATTCATCAACTGGAAGAAGATAGATTTTATCAGGTTGGTAGAGAGTCGGTTGCTATTGCTGAAGTACAAGATGCACCTGTAATAGTCTATGAGGATGAATTGCAAGGTGCTTTAGAAGAATACAATGAGGAAGAAGAAGATGAAAAGTCTATTCATTAGATGCTCGCAAGAGACATACGATTTGGCACATGCGTTAGCCAAGAAAGAAAGTCGGTCTTTAAACAAACAGATTATCCACATGATACATCATGTCGCAGATGAAAAAAACGTAGTTACTTCTCCCAAAGAAGAAGCTGTTGTTGATATCAATGTACCTGACCCTAAGTGGGGTTTATCAGGGCTTGCTGAAACAAGGAAACAGGACTTTCCTGACTGACATACCAATAACTTAATAGTGCATCAGCACATACTTGAGTGGTCTTTATTTGAGACTGACTTACCCTATCAGGGTTGCTAGTCATTAATTTCCAGAATTCCCTTTCCTTATTTGAACCGCACAATTCTTTTAAAGTTCTTTGTACTCCAATCAATAAACAAGCACGAGGGAGAGGCTGTGAATTCCTGTTACCAGTAAATATTCTTTCTCCCATCTCTGGAGCGGGAGCAAAACAGCCAGATTTGGAAATCATTCCTAAGTATTTATCGCAGACGTTGTGTTGTCTCGAATTTAAGTAATCTTCATAGAAAAGAACGTCTATTAAGTGTTGGTCTAGAACTATAGCTCTACCAACTTTAGTATTGTTGAATACTCTTACTACTACTTCGTGTTGTTTATGAAGGTAAGGACTGCCAACATCATTAACGTGGACTTCTTCGTTAGAACTCCCAGTCATATGTGTCTTCGACTTTTTCTTCTTCCGCATATCTGTTACTTAATGGGTCAAAAGTTAAGCTAGACATACCTGTTTTACCACACCAAGCCCACCTCTGCTTCCAACAATGTATCTCTACATTACTTTCTCCCCTGTAAACTGTCAAACCCATGTCACATTTTGAGAAGAACGCCATGCTTGAAGCCACATCAACACCTGTGACAACATTCTTATTTCCGTCACGCATTTGTGGTTTTGTTGGATGACAAACAAAGAAACAGAATACATCGTATTTTTTACAATGTAATTGAACTTTGGTAAGCATGTCGCTAATAACATCCGTAGCCAATCCTTGTCTGTTTATTTCAACAAAATTAAATGGGTCTATCACTAGAATCTTAGTTCCGTATCTCATTACTGCTTGAGCAGATTTTTCTAAGATGTTTTCAATCGTTGGCTGTCCTCCGTCTTGGTAGTCTTGGAATAGAAAGTGTTCATTAATAAAGTGCTGTGAGAAATCCTTCTCTTCCTGTGTCATTCTCTGATTCATGCCCTCAAAAAATGGTTTTCCTATGAAGCATTGAGCTAATTGTATGGCATGATAGCTGACTGGTTTTTCAAACGAGCATATGTTTGTTTTCCAACCATAGTTCTTTGCTACATTGATTAGTATCTGATCTATAAAACAACTCTTTCCGTCTGACGGATAACCTGTTACAACCGCTAAATAGCCTGTCTGTATGTTGAATAGCTTGTCTATTGAGTCAAACCCTGTGCTTACTCCTTTTGGCTGTCCTTGGTCATAAAGCATTTGAAATTCATCTGCATAGAAGTCTATGTTATTAAGACCATGTAAAGGAACTGGCTCTGCATTGAGGACTTGTTTTCTTACTGTCTTTGCATCTGTCTCAACCAATAATTCATTGGCATCTTTGAATCCCCTGTAATCCACAACATAACATCTGGCTTTGTCTAGCCTACGAGATAACTCTGAAGCTAAAATCTGTCCGTTTTCATCACTATCAACGGCAAGAATAATCCTCTGAATGCCTTCATACTTGCTTCTCTCATTCCAGATATATTTGAATCTTCCGCTTTCGTTGGGGTCAACTTTTCCGTCTGGAGATAAGGAGTTTGGTGCGCCATTTGGTACTGAATATACGTCTATGTTGCTGTGGTCTTTGAAGGCTTCTTTTATGGCAAGCATATCCAATTCGCCTTCTGTAATTACTATAGTTGATTCAACTGTAGGTAAGCTGTCATTGTGGACTTGTCTTCCAAAAAAAGTTTGAGAATTAGATTCCCACCAAAAATCCTTCTTTCCATTACAAGTTCTCCACTTGACTGCAACTGTCTTAGAATCTTCCGTGAAAGTAAAACCTATGACTGGTAAATTATTTTTTTCACTCAAGACACAACCTGACATTTCTGCCGTTTCTGAACTTATCCCTCGTGCCAATAACCAATCTGCTGACTTTCCTTTCTTGTCGGTTTTAGGTAAAACAATTTTCTTGATTGGCTTCTGTTCTGTTTTGACTACTTTCATCCTTGCTCCTTGTGTTCTTGATATCGCTCCATTAATACCGCAATGATGACAGTTATAAACGATTGTCTCTGAATTTATGTTTACTGAAAATGGGGTGTCGGTTCGGTTCTTGGTTCTGTCTTTCTGACAACTAGGGCAAGTTATTTTGTATTGTCCTTGTCCGTAGTTATTCGTTTTAGGATTAGACTGAATATGATTTTTTATGTCCGTCTTTTCCTGTTGCTCTTGACTAAGCATTTTATTTCCTCCAATATGACGTATATACTTATTATCTAGTAGATACTAATTACTTATAAAACTTAGTAGGTATATCTACCTACTACATACCCTCTTCACAAACTGATTATCAATGACTTTTGCTATGTCATTAGACATCCTCTTGCGAGATAGTAGAGGGTAATTATTCAATTCCTTTATACTCAATATCATCTTATCTACAGCTATATTATTTCTATGGCATAGATTTGAAAAGTCTTTTGAGATAAAGTAAGAGAGTGCTTTATTAGATGTATCAACGTCTTTACTAGCAACATCTCTAATAGCTTGTTTGACTATTAAAGAATCTAATTTTGCTAAGTTTCTCTCCATGATTAAATCATAAATCATTACTTGCACATTAGCAAGACCTCATGATATCATCAGTTAAACATCATAATTAGTTGGAGCGAATATGAGGACAAAAAAAGAAAAATTAGAACAGAATGTTTCACATGAAACATCTACAAATAGAGCCATAGAGAATGGCGAGATTTGGACAAAAGAAAGCTTTCAAGGTAACAATCATGGCAGAAAGCAGAAAGACAGAATTTATATTGTCATTGGTACAATCATAGACTCAATAGGAAAGGCTATTGTTATGAGAGACTTTGAAAGTAACAACTTAGTGGCAAAAGACCAAGCCACGATAGAGACAGACCCTTACTGGAATTTTCATCCACAAGCATCAATAGAAGAGGAAGTTGTGGTCACTAAAAAAATTAATCTCGGTGGGGAGTTGTCTTTAGGGAAACCCAAAGCAAAGTGGGAAGAGCCAAGTAAAGAAATTATTCAAGAGAAAGATGAAGAACATATTACTTGGGGGCATTACGGAAGTTACAGATATTCAGAATTAGAAATACTCGGTACAGCTTTAATAGGAACTAAAGCAATATCTGACCCTATGTATAAAAAGAAATGGAAGAACTCTTTTTACCAAGCCCAAGGTATGCAAGCTCTAGATATGTGGAGAGACAAGGACTTTACGATTAGGCAAATTTGCAATCAGCAACCCTACGTTCATACAGACCATTTAACAAAAGAAGAAACATTAAAAGTTCCCGCAGTACAGACTATGGTTAGAAGAATAGCTAAAACTATTATGAAGCATGGCACTAAAGAAGAAAAACAATTACTGTTTCATCCAGAACGTAAACATTAGGAGTAATCATGGAATTTGAAATTAAAGAAGGCATACCCTTGCCTATAGGAAGGGGTAAACCAAGAAAATATAACATACCTTTAGAAACAATGAAGGTGGGAGATCATATATTGATTGAGTTACCCAAAACTAAAATACCCCAAGAGGTAAAGATAATAAGGAACTTTGTTCTTAGGTACAGGCATAGCAATCCACAAACTAAATTTACAGTACGTCAAATGGAAGACGGAGTAGGAATCTGGAGGATGTAATGGAAGCAAAGATTAAACTGACTAAGACTATGCTTGATAAAGCAATCATAGACGCTAATCAAAGTGTAAGAGATTTTGTAAAGTTATTTGACGTTGACTATTCTGAAATGGAATCTGGAGATAAGGTAAAGCTAGAAGCTAAATTTAGTGACGGAACAGAGAGTGTTCTTAACTTATACAGAACCAACAATGCTAGAGGGGATAGAAGAATATCTATCAAGGGAATCAAGGCACAAGCAGATGTAGGAAGCACAGTAACTTTGATTAAGAAAAGAAAGAGGATAGTAATTGAAATACACTAACGTCCACAACATCCCAGAAGAGATAATTCGTGCTGTTCACAACGACAGCTATTCCAGGGGGGCATCTACCATATCCGTAACAGGTCTATTAAGACCGCCACAAATGAGACTACTAGAAGAGAAGCACATTGATGATATAAGCGTGGATGTATCAGACGAGATATGGAAGCTGTTAGGTCAATCCGTTCATACCATACTAGAGAGAGCCAACGAAGATAATCCAGATACGATTACAGAAGAACGCATGTACGCTAATGTGGGTGGGTGGACTGTATCTGGTCAAACAGACTCAATATCAGTTGATAGTGGCATCCTTAAGGACTACAAAGTTACTTCTGTATGGAGTGTCATATCAGCAATGAAAGAAGGCAAGATAGATTGGGAACAACAATTAAATTGTTATGACTGGTTAAACCGCCAGAATTACCCAGAAAGAATTATTAACCAGTTAAATATTATTACAATCAACCGAGACTGGAGCAAAAATCAAAAATTGAGTCGTGGTGCTGATTATCCAGATGCACCAGTTAGTGTCATACCCATACCGAAATGGAGTGACGAGAAACAAGAAGAGTTTATCAAAGAGAGAGTTTCGATACATCAGGAAGCGGAAGCTGATTTTTTAATCAGTCAAACTTTGCCTAGATGCACAGACTCCGAACTTTGGAAAAGGAGCGATACTTTTAGGGTAATGAAGAAAGGTAGGAAATCTGCTTTGCGTGTATTGGAGACACAAGAATTAGCCAATGAGTTTGTAAGTGGTCACGTTGACGAAGATAAGCTGAATATAGAATTTCTGAAAGGAGAAGCTATCAGGTGCAACTATTGTCAAGTGGCTGAATTTTGTAATCAATATAAACAGGAGAAAACATGAGTATTGATAAAAAAGCCTTAGAGAAAGCTATGAAAGATAAGCTTGCTAAAGAAGGCGTGAATAAAGAATGGATGAAAGACCATTTGATTATAGATATGGGAGGGGATGATAAATGAATTACTTTTTAATAACTGATAATTGTCGTGACGGAGAGCATGAATACTACGACTACATTGCAGTAGAAACCAAAATGACTTACGAAGAGTTAGAGGATAACAAAGACTTTTGGGAAGAATGTTTTCTTGCTTGGCAGTTTGGTTATACAGAACAGGTAGGCGATGATTGGTGGAGCGACAACAGAATTGTCTCTATCTATACACAAGTACCACTTACAAAAAATCAATATGATGTTTTAAGTGATGTTACAGGTGCTTGGACATTAGAACAAATAATCAAAAACGGAGAAGGAAATTGGACTCCTTCAGATGAAAACTCAAAACATTACGAATTGGAGGTAGCATAATGGCTGATAAAAAATTGTCTTATAAAGACATATGGGAAACTTTATCTAAGATAGATGTTTCAGAACACACAGAAAAGAAGATGAACTTAACTTATCTTTCTTGGGCGTGGGCGTGGGGCGTATTAATGGAGCATTATCCAGAAGCTATTTATAGTTTCTATGAGGATGAAAACCACGTTCCTTTTGTTTCCATGCCTGACGGAACATGCGAGGTTAGATGCAAGGTTTTTATAGGAGAACTGGTAAGGGAAATGTGGCTTCCAATTATGAACCACAAAAATCAACCAGTAATCAATCCTAATTCCTTCCAAGTCAATACCGCTAAAATGAGGTGCTTAACTAAGTGTCTTGGCATGTGGGGATTGGGTCACTATATTTATAGTGGCGAAGACTTACCTCAAGGAGCAGAAGCGAAGGAAGAGAAACCTGTAGGTAAGAAGGAAGAACCTGTAAAGAAAGCTGAACCTGTAAAGGAAGAAGCACCTGTTGAAGAACAGGTTAAGGATGAAGCATGGGCGAAGGCTTTTGTTGACGGATTTGTGAAATTTCTTGTTGTATGCAAAACAGAAGAGGAAATCAAAGGTTTGTATAAAGCTAATGGAGATATCAATATCCTTAAAGAAAAATTTCCTGAAGAGAAAACCAGACTTGATGCTTTTGTAATACAGCACAAAGAAACAATAACTAATACATCTGAGGAGGTGTGACAATGGAAGAGAGAATGCAGAGTGACGGAGCGATTTACACTAACAACTATAAGCAGAACGAAAAACAGCCTGATTGGACAGGAAAGGTCGTTCTAGATAAAAAGTTGTTAAAGGCTTTAGTGGAGAAAGTTAAAGTTGGGGAGGAAGCAGAAATGCGAGTTGCCCTTTGGGATAGAGTTTCTAAGAATGGAAACGAGTACAAGTATGCTCGTTTAGACATTCCTCAACCGCAAAAACAGGCAGAACCTACACCGCCTGTTGTTGAAGAAGTTACACCTGATTTAAGTGATGATGACTTACCCTTCTAGAAAAGATAAGTACATTATCATGGACGAGGACATTACTATTGGGTGTCCTCAACATGGAGGTTTTCTATCAACACCTGACGAGCATTTAAAAGGTTACGGCTGTCCTAATTGTAGGCATGAGGACATAATCAAAAAGCTCAAGGAAATAAATGATTATCTGGATTATTGTATTGAGCATGAATCAAACGCACACGACAACAAAACTGCTATTCAAGCTGAAAGTTATTCAACAGTAATCCATGATACTTATGGGAAAACAAAAAAAATACTGGATGAATTTAAAGAAATAAGGGGGAAATCATGAGTGACACATTTGAATATAATGATCTAGAGTCTTATGACTTAAATTTTCGTAGGTGGTATGGAATGAACTCCATTGAGAAAAGAAAAGAGAATGAAGAACCTCACACACTTATTATAGGCAGAAGAATTTTTAATGAGCAATACGGAAATAGGTCTATTAAAGATAAGATTAATAGCTTATTGAAAGATAGATAAAAATTTTCCCAGCAGAGAAAAAAAAATATTTACCAGTCACACAAAATTCTGGAGGAGAATTGAATGGAACAAGTAGAAAATTGGATGCACCAAATCAGGAGTCTTGCTCCTACAATGGAAAAGACCGAGTATGAGGTTTATAAATGCGAAGCAGAAGTTAAAAAGTTACAAGCTACTTTAAAACTAAAAGCCTTATCTTTAGGCATGAAGACTACTTCAGCACAAGAAACTTACGCAGAATCACAAGAGACTTTGTACGAAGCAAGACTTAGAGTAGGAGTGGCTAAAGGCTGTTTATCAGCATTGAAGGTTAATCTGAAAGGATTAGAGATAGGTTTTGAAGAGTGGAGAACTAAGCAAGTATCAGCTAGGAAAGAACAGGCTAGGTATGGGGCATGATGAACTGGATAGATAAGTTTATAGAGAAAAGAGCAGATAACGACACAGAGAAAGAGATATATCAGGCTAGGTGGGTTTGGTATCACACCATATTGTCTCTGCTTATGCTTATTGTGTGCATTATTTTATTAGGTATTTTTATTTTATTGGCAGTAAAACTTTGAATACATGAAAGGTAGAAACCCTACAGCAGATGAAAAGAGACACATGGATAGAGTCAGTCAGATAGGCTGTATTGTCTGTAACAATCAAGGGAACTTCTTTGTTCCTCCCGAAATACATCACACAGAAGGCAAGACTAAGGAGGAAGCACACTTCAAGGTTTTGCCTTTATGCTATGAGCATCATAGACAAGGAGTGATGAATGAAATGTGGGTAAGTAGGCATCCTTGGAAGAAAGAGTTTGAAAAGAGATACGGAACAGAGTTAGAGTTATTAAAACAAGTAAAGGAAATACTAAATGAGACTTAAATCAATTACGTTTGACAGCACCGAAGGGGAATTTGTAATAGATACCCCTACTGTAGAGGCAAAGTCTTTTACAGGGGCAGAAAGAAAGATGAAAGGCAGAAATGTAATTGCAATGGTTAAAGTAGATGATAATAAATTTTTGGTATTCATTGAAGATTAAAATAACGCAGCCCACGCTGCTGCAACAAAGAATATTTACCAGTCACAGGTAATTACTGATGGAAATAGATTTACCGCTTGAAGTGTATTACTCAAAAAAAAAGAAGTTTATTCTTAATTTAAACAATTACCGCAACGCTCATTACCGAGTGTTGTCTATATCTAAGAGATTGTATTCAGAGAACCTTGTGCCAAGACTCAAGGGCTTTGATCGTTTTACCGAGCCTGTGTCGTTGACGTACACCTATTACGCTAGAAGTAATAGAAGGTTAGACATAAGCAATCCCTGTTCAATCATAGACAAGTTTACTTGTGATGCTTTGGTTAAGGCAGAGATACTAGAGGATGATAGTTTTAAGCAGATAAAAGAAGTGGTTTATAAGTTTGGGGGGGTTGAGAAAGACAATCCTAGATGCGAGTTGGTGATTTCAAAATTCACCATTTAAAAAATATTTACTGGTAAATAGAAAAAACGGGAGATGAAATTATGGAATTAGTAAAACAATTAGAAGGGGATTTGCAAGAAAGGAAGGAGGCTTGGTGGGAGTGGCACAAAGAAAACCCGCAAGTGTGGAATAATTTTGAAAAGTACACACTAGAAGCAATCGCCACAGGGAGAAAGCATTATTCTCATTGGGCGATAATCAATCGTATAAGGTGGAATAGTGAGATAGAGACTAACGGAGGGGAGTTTAAGATAAGTAATGAATACATAGGATTCTATGCACGTTTGTTTCATGCTCGTTATCCAGAGCATAAAGACTTCTTCAGATTGAAGCAGTTGAAAGAAGAGAAATTAATAGATGAATTAAAGGTTCAAGTTGATAACTGGAATCTCAGCTCTTTTCCTAAGCTCAGGAACGAAAGCTAATCTCCTATCCCTTTCTAGTTTCATTTCAATTAGCATGTCTGATTTGGCAATGACAGATATGTTTTCATTTCTCATTAGTCTATCCCTTCTCTTTCTCCAATTATCTAAGTATCTTTCTAAGGCTCTTATCTGACCTTTAACACCTATAACACCTTTCATATTGCTTCTGTAAGCTGACAGTTCATCAAAGCGTTGATCTTTCTTTAAAGAGTTGATAGTTGCTACCGCTCTATCCACTTCTCCCCTTAACTCATAAAACTGTTGTTGCAATCCGCCCGCCTGTTCTGTGTCTAGAAACAACCTATTAGCAACAGGCAATCGTTTCATCAAATCAACATTGTTAGGAAGCAAAGGCTCGCCCGTGGCTGTACGAGTTAGTGTATCTGCTAATGCCAGTACATAACCGCCTAAAGTGCCCGTGTAGCCCCTTAAAACGTGCTCTATTTTAGCGGGAGATATATTGAATGCTTCGCCTATAGTTTTGGCTAATTGGTTGGTAGTTGGTCTTGATTGATATCCTGCTTCTTTTTGTAGTTGATAATAAGGAACAATGTCTTGTCCTGTGTAACTGTTTCTGTTGTTGATAGCCTCAGCCAAAGGTTTTAATATTTGCAATCCACCTCCAGGTTGTATAAATGGTAGATTTAAAGAAGTACCTAATTGTCTTGTGGTAGTTGTTAAAGCTTCATCAACAGATTTTTGTGTAAAAGCATCATCACCTAAAGTCATATCAAATATTCTTTCTGGTATGGCTTTGAATAACATTCCCACTTCAAAAGGTATGGGTAATTTTATTGAATATTTAAATCCTGTAGGTATTACCCAGTTGTCATCTCTTACTTCTCTTTTAAGATTCTTATATTCATCTGTGTCGTGAACCATTAAATAATATATAAGAGTGATAGACGACAACAAAGAAGCATTCAATATTGCTTTTCTTAATATTCTAGATTGTACATCTTGTAAAGATTCGCCTGATTGCAGTTTTTCAACAGCAGAATATTTACCAAAAGCTGCTCTGTACAATACATCCAATCCTTGTATTCTTGCATTTAAAAAAGGTATGGCTGAAGTTATAACTTTAAAGAGTGGGTCTTGCCCTCTTCTTCCAAAGTTAATTATTTCAAGAGCTTGATAAGCTGCTTCTGATTGTGCTTGAGCTTCGGTTTTACCTTCATCTTTTAATTTTTTATAAACTGCATCATATACAGCTAAACGAGTAGCTCCGTCTGATTTAGTGGTTAAAGCTCCTAACACATCCCATAACTTGAAGAAAGCATCTTTAGCTGATATTCCGTTATTGGGTGTTAGTCCTTGCTGTCTCATGGTACGACTGATGTATTGTTTAACACTTCCTTCGTCATTAGAAAAATCATAACCTCCCAATACTCCAAATTGTTCTAAGTCTTCCATGTCTCTAAACATATTGACTATAGAATCTTTAACAGGAACAAAGTCTGCACCACTCGTAACAGCAGAAGATAATGTATCTCTGAGTATGTTTACTACTACAAATCCAGGATCACGGGTAACTGTGTCTCTTAATAAAGCTGCTGGTAAAGCCAATGCTCTTTGTATTGGACCAGTTCCAATACCACCTATACCTTGTATTCCTTCTACTAATTTTTGATCTACTTCGTAGTGATATTTAATCCCTTCTCTAAAAACAAAAATAGAATTTAAATTTCCTGCTTTTTTTGCTGATATAGGTCTGGCTTCTTTTACTCTTTCTAAATCTCTTAGTAGTTTAGATAACCCGTCATTCTTTAATGAGGCAGTTAATATAGATAAAGAGTTTCTGGATATTGCTTCTAAAGGGTCTACGTCTATAGCTTCTTCAGAACCTTTCAATTCAATACTTAAAGGGTTGTTAGGTAAAGCACCACCTGCAATAGTAGGAGCAGTAATGCCACTATCGTCAACCATTTCTCTATAGAAAGGATAATAAGAAGATTGTTCTCTCCATATCTGAGATTGTCCTCTAGTGTCTATTCCGTATTGTTGACCAAACTGTACAATTTCATCAAGACTTAGTGTTTCACTAGAACTTTGATTGGTGGATTTAGAAAAAGTTGCTTCACGAGATGCTTGTACTTCATCAAATCTAGCTTGTGATAATTCTTCTAAGTTTTTTAATATAGCTGGATCAATATTGACAGTATTACTTTTATCTTCTGATAAAGCTCTTAACTCATTAATAATTTGATTGTTAGATTTAACACTACTTAACAAACCTTTTTCTTCGGCAAAAGAAATTAACTCATTGTTCCATCTTTGATAGGCATCAAAAACTTTTTTTACATCTGGATATTGTGTTTCTATTTTTTCTATAAGAGCTAAATCAGCATCTGTTATAGGGGAATCAACCAATCTTTTATTTTTTTTAAATTCTTTAGTCCTTTTTAATTGTGCGTAAAGTTTAAATATTCTTTCTTGATCCAATTCAGGTCTTGAATAAAGTGGAGATAATATTTCTATCAATCCTCCGTCTTCACTTTTAACTACTTTGGCTAAAGAATCTTCACCTTCAACCTGACTTACAATAGTTCCTTTAGTAAGAAGTTGTTGAAACACACCTCTGGCTCTGTCTGCTAATCTTAAAGCTGCCATAGTAGAAACATCAGCCGTATTATTAGCATCACGAACATCTTCATTTTCAGATATAGCTTTTACTATAGCTTTATCAACGGCATCTAACTTATCTATAAGTTTTTCTCTGAAGTTACCGAAGTAAGCTTTAATAGATGTAATAGGGTCTTTAGCAACTTCTATTAATCTAGCACCCCAAGATTTTGCAGGTGGTTTAACTGGACCACCCGTTCTTTCCATAGCTTCAACAATATCACCATCCACTCCGTCTGTAGTTGGAGCAGACCATAAAGGTATATCGGTAGGTGCTTTAGCTGATAAGTCTTTACTAAAGTTTAATGCACTGTCTATAGCTACGTCTGAAGCATTTAAACTGTAGTAAGGAATTCCTCCTCTTGGAGTTTGTCTTACAATTTCTTCAACTTCTTCTACGGATTCTTTTAATTTAATCTTTTCAGAAGTATTAGCTTCTCCTTCAAATCTAACACCTTCTTGAAATAAAGGTAACTGTTCTGGGTCTTCAGGTTGTGCTAGTTGTTCTTCAATAAAATTAATTTCATTTGTAATTCTATCGACTCTATCTGCATTAATTTTTTCTCTAGACTCTGATACTTGACCCATTTCAGATGATTGTATTCCTCTGGCTTCATACAAATCTGATCGTAATAGACTCAGTTCTTCTTCTAAACTTTGCCTAGAAGCAAGTATGTCTCCTTCGGTTTTGAGTGGAGGTTCTTTTGTTCGTCTTGCTCTTGTTGTGTCTGAACCTGTCTCTACTACTTCACTTGCACTCTGTAAAAATGCGGACAATGCTGTATTAGATTTAGCAGGTAAACCTAATAAAGTTCGTACAGATTGAACAAATTCACTCCAAGCTGTTCTTGTTTTGTAAGGTATTGCTTCTAAAAATTCTTGAAAGTTTCTATTAGTAAGACCAAATGTTATAAATTCTGATAAATCTTTTTTTGGATTATTTTTTTGTATGCCATTAACTCTATAATCTTGATGATGTTCTTTCCATATTGCAAAATTTAATACCCGTTCTAATCCTGGCATTTTATTCATCCTATCTTTCATAGGCAATTTAACATCAACAATACTAGATGCTAATTTTTTTATAGTATCTGATTCTTTTAAATAATTTTGTCTGTAATTTACTAAAAGTTTTTGATATTCAGTAGTATTCCCAGCATTATTAGCTAATAACAAATCTAACCTTAAATTTTGATAATATACTTTTTTTTCTGTTATATATTCATTAACTTTATCTTGAATATTTTCTAAATCTTGAAGAGCTTTAATAGCTTTTTTGCCTATTTTTACTGGTGCTCTAACTCCTTTTGGTAATGTTTTACCTTCTTTAAAACGATTATAATCTCTGACATTAGCTATTGTTGCTTGGTGTAATGCTTCGTGTAATAAAGTTTCTAGATTTACTCCATTATCTCTATACCCACTAGCTTGTTCTAATATTTTTTTTACGCTAGCATCTGTATTGTTAATATCCATAGCAAAATAATTACCAGACAATCCAACCCCAACTTGTCCTGACACACCCCTTCCAAGAGAACGACTGGTAAATGTTAAAGGAAATTGAAAACCTTTTTTTTCTAATTTATTTAAAGTTTCGTAAGTTTTAGCAGCAAATATTCTATAGTCTTCATTAGGTGAATTGTCTTTTAACCATTTTGCCATTTCAACAGAGTTACCTACATATAACCCTTTTTGTTGATTAGACCCTGATTTTTTTATAGCTCCACTTTTTAATAAACCATTTATTATAAATTCTCTACTTTTAGCAAATTCTGGACCAGTTAATTTTGACGCATCGTAAACTTCATTTAAAGGTTCAGGTTTAGGAACAGGAACTGGATCATTTGGTTCTGGCTCTATAATAGGATCGGGTATTGGATCAGGTATAGTTAATCCTTGTAAGTCAGCTAGTTCTTGCGTAGTAACTATAGGATCACCTGTTACAACTCTTGTAGGCTCTGCTACAGCTAGTTGTCGTTGTTTTAACTCTTCAGCTAAATCTGCTGGCAAGCCTTGTTCTGGTACACCAGTATCTAACTCTCTGGTGGTTCGTATTTCTCCTCTTGTCCTACCACCAACCTTGCCTGACTCAATATCAGTAAAAATTTCAGATACATTCTTATAGCCTGAAAGACGCATGGCTTCACCCATACCTTTAAAGAACTGAACAATTTTATTAAAGATGCCTTTTACTTTAGGAGCTACATTTTTTATATCATCTTTAGCTTTATACATTTCTGCAATAGCTTCTTCTACAAAAAATTCTTCTCTTTTTTCTTCTGTGAGTTCTCTTCCTTCTAAGGTAGCAGAATTTATGTCTACACTTCTTTGATAGAAAGTTTTGTTTTGAAACTTCTCATCAAACGATGCAGGTACTTTTTTACTTTTAACTTGATTGCGGAGATAGTTGTATTCTTGTTCAGTGATTAAATCTTTAGCTCTTAACGCATGAATCATCTCATGGTTAAGAAGTCTGTTTAATTTTTGTTGTATTTCTGAATCAGAAAGATTGCCATCAGGATTAACTCTATTTAATGATAAGAAAATAATATCTGATTGTTTATCGTACTCACCTTCTATGCCTCTTTTCTTAACTTCTCTAGGATCGTATATAATTTCGTTATCTTTAACTTCTCTTAAAACACTAGCTGAAAGTAGTTCATCACTAATAATAACTCCTGTATCACCAAGACCTCTTTCTTTTAATATTCTTTGTGCTTCTTTAGCAAACTTATTAGTACGACCTTCTTCTATTGCTTCTGCATAATTTAAAATTTTAGGTTGTATTTCTTCTGGTGGTAATATTTTTTCTTGTTTTACTTTTTCAGATTCTACTAACTGGTTAATAATCTCTGGGTCTAATTTATTTTCTGCTTCTAGTGTAGCTCTGTATTCTTCAGGTGTTTGTCCAAAACTTTCTGATCTTCTGGCTATATCAAACTCAAAGTTATCTCTTATTTTTCTAGGAGAACTGGCTACTAATGTTCCTTTACCTTCAATAAATTCTGTTCTACCGCTATTATTTAAGTCTTCTAGAAATGTTAATACGTCTACATTATCTTTATTTTTACTTCTTTCTTTTAAAAATACCTCTACATCTTTTGGCGTAAATTCTGTTTTACCTATATTTGCTACAAAATCAGCCATGTCTTTAGCTGTGTGGTTTCTAATTTTAAAATTAGGTAATTCAATCTTGTTATTAAATTTAGGCATAGAATGAATTCTGGCTAAAAATAATTCTTTTTGTCCTTTACCCATTTTAGAAAGACTATCTACACCAGTAAATGTTTCTGCTGCATGTCTAAAACCTACACTTCCAAATCCTTCTGACATATCTATATTTTTAGATTCAGCAATAGCTTTAATAAATTGTGGAGAAGTATTTAGTTTTTGTTTGCCAGCAGTTACAGAAGGCTCGCCTTTGCTTTCTGATTGTTTAAATACAGCTTGAGCCATACCTTCAGTTAAAGTATTGAAGTCTTTTTTAGTCAAAAGTTTTTTAGCTTCAACCATAGAAAAAGTTTTGCCTTTGTTAGCGTCTACAAATTTCTTTTTACCTGCTTCTTTCATTCTGTTGTTATGTACGGCTATATCATTAGCAGAAACAGTAGTAGCTACAGGGTCTAATAAAGATTGACCTATTTCAAACGCAGCAGAGCTATTAACATTACCTTGCAGATAAAGAATATTGTCTAATTGTGACTTAAGTATTTTGTTGGTTTGTTGAGTTTTAAGTTTATCAATACCGATAACTGCTTCAGCTTGTGTAGGTACTACTGATACTACGGGATTGTTTGGTTGATCTAAATTTAATATAGAGTAAGTGCCATCAGCATTTTGTACATTATCAAAATTAGTTACGTCTTCTAAAACGTCAGGGGGAGGGATGTTTGGAACATTTACTTGAACGGGTTCTTGATACTCTTCAATAGTACCTTGTTGTATTCCTAGTTCTACTTTTTTTGTATTTAAAAGTTCTTCTTTGTTAAGTGTTTCTCTTCTTGCTTTTTCATCTAAGTGATAGTCTTTAATACCTTTCTTACCCATGCTAGTAACAACTAAGTCAGCACCAGCACCAATAATGCCACCTATAGTAAACTCTTCAAACAAGCTTTCACCTATAGGCAACTCTTCACTATACAAACCACGAGCAGTTAAATCTTGCAATATGCTTGCACCAACTTCTTGTCCACCTTCAAATGCACCTGATTTAAGAGCTGATACTAATTGTTTTTTAACAGAACTAGGAGCAGCTTTAGATACTTTAGAAAATATATGAGCAACGGGTAATATTTCTGTTATACCTATAGCACCACCGAATAAAGTAGCAGCAGTTTCAGTAAAACCTCCTACATCTTCACCCATCTCTCTAGCTATGTTTAGACGATCAGCTTGTGCTGACATACCCGTAGGTATAGCTAACGCTGCTGGTACTCCGTACTGACCTGCTTTTTGGCTTACAGCACCTGTTTTAGATAAAACGCTTCCTAATTTAGCAGCACCTAAAAATGGCACAAATGAACCAATACCTTCACCTAGTTTTGTACTAAATTTATCTGCGTATTTAGGATCAGCAGCAAGTGCTGAATCTTCTCGTAATGATTTTTCTAAACCTTGTAAGCCTTTTAGGGCATCACTATCATCACCAATATCAAATAAAGAAACTATACCTGTTGGTACAGATAAAGCTAAACTAGCTGCACCTCTGGGTATTGCTTTACCAAACTCTACTGCTTGGTCAAGCACTGAAGTTTTATCTAAATCTTCTCCGTATTTTTCTTTTACAGCAGCTACAAAATTACTTCTTTTAGAGGGGTCTGTTGGAATATTATATTTACTTCCATCAGGTGCTTTATAAACACTCATTAGTTTATTAATTGTTGTCCTAATTCTTTTTCTACATCAAGTCCTGCTAATGAATTTGTGTCTATACCTTGTAATTTTAAAATTTGTATAGTTAAAATTTGAGAAGCTTGATTTAATTCAAGTTTACGTTCATCTGTTAATTCAATTTCACCTTCACGAGCTTGTTTTAATGTTTCTGTAATATTATCTAAAGTATCAAACTTTTGTTCTAAAGGTAAATTTTCTAATTCAGCTCTTCGGTATTCAGCACTAGCTCTGTAGTAAGCATCTTTACTTGCTTCTGATTTTAATGTGTCTGCTCTGGCTTGTTTTTGTTGAGCCATACCAGCAATACCCATACCAAGATCACCTATACTTTTAGAACCCATTATAAGACCACCAAGTTGTGCTAGGTCATAGCCTCTGTCTTTTCTTTCGGCTTTTTCTATAGTTTCTATTCTTAATGCTTCTTTTTTGTTTGCTGCATCTTTAATTTCTTGTTCTATTTTTTCTTTAGTTTCTTGTTTTTTTCGTGCATTTAATTCTTCTGTATATGTATTAGTAAATGTGCCATCTTCATTTTTTCTAAAAAATGGGTCAGATTGATTTACTGTTTCAGTTTTAGGTCGGTTTATTGCACTTAAACCTGCTGTTGCTGCTAAAGAACTTGTAATAGGATTATCAATTATAGGTTGAATATATTTACGACCTGCTCCTGCTTCTTCAATAGTTTCACGAATTACTCCACCAGGTGTTCTTGCTTTAACATCACCTTTTACTCTTGCATCTGGTAATTTTGTATCTTTAAATTTACCTTTTTTAAAATAATCCCTTAAACCTTTAGCAGCTTTAGAAACATAAGGTATTGATTTTTGTATACCTTTTATAGCTAATCCTCCTACAGGAATACTACCTATATAATCCATAGCTTCATCACCAAATTCATCTCCATACATAAATTCAAAAGCAGCATCTTTTAAATCTCCTGCTGTTTTTGGAGGATTAGTTGGGTAATATTTTTGTTGTTCTATTATTGCAGCATCTAGTTGTTCATCTGTCATTCCAGAAGGAAATCCTAATTGTGCTAACATAGCCTGTCTCATTGGATCAGAAAAAGATTGTTCTAAAGGACCGCCATTAGCATAAGCAGTTAATCCACCGCTAGCCATACCCATTTGTCTTTGTCGCATTTCATTACGAGAAGCATTTCTAGCTGCTTGCAAAGAATCATTACTTCTATAAATGTCTTTGCCACGACCCCATTGAGGAGTAAAAGCACCTAATTCTGATCCTAAAATAAAAGTATCTGTTTCTGTTTGTAATGCTTTTCTATATGCTTTTTCATCTATAATTCCTTTCATATACAATTTTTTGGCTAAATCATACTTTGGAGAAAATGTTTGTGTTCTACGACTTACATTTTTAATTTCATCTTGAGTTTCTTTTAAAACACTTTCAGGAGAAATTGGTTTTGGAGGTCCAACTTTTGTTTTTCCTCTATTTGCATAACCAGTTAGTCCACCATCAGCCATTTGCATAGGAGCAGAGGCAGGCATACCACTCATTCCTGAAGAGAAAACATCAGTTGGAGCTGACTCAGGAGGCATACCTGCTTGCATTCCTTGCGGTTGCATAAACTCACCAACAACTTCTTCAGCTACTGTAGAAGTAGGTTGAGGTTGAGCTGCTGCATAAGCTTTTTCATTTTGTGTGCGTCTTTGTATTTCTGCTAATACTAAATAAGGCGGATAAGAAGTGTTAGGGTCTTGCGACATTTGTGCTAATTGTTCTTTTGGCACAAACTCTAAATCGTTAGCTAATTGTACTAAATTCATATTATCCTCCTGCTCCTCTATAAAGACCTAAACCACTTAACCCTGCACCTACTGCTGTTTGAAACAATCCAGGTTGTTGTGCATATGAACTAACTCTTTGTTGAGGTTGTACTGGTACACCTCTAAGAATGCCACCAAAGTCACTAAGCTGTTGACCAGCGAATCCTTGTTGTCTTAAGAAATCTTCATAGCCCATATCCATACTGGCTTGTTCAAGTGCTCTTTGTTGTGAGCCTATACCTTGTAAAGCGGATATTCTAGATATAGCATCTTGATTGATGTCTTGACCTGCACCCATTAATCCTTGTGCAGCAGCTAAGTTATAACGATTAGATACATCGTAAGCACTTTGACCAAATTTTTCTTGTGCTTGTCTAGCAGCATCTTCTTGTTGTGCTGCTGACAGTCCAAGTTTTGCAGCTTGTGCTCTTGCATTTTCACCTGCTTGATAAGCTTGTATCTGTTGAGCACCCTGTTGTTGTTGTGCTTGTTGACCTAATTGAAAACCAGATTGCCCTAACTTTTCTTGTTGTTGTCTTGATTGCTCACCAAAAGCAAAAGCACCTTGGCTAAGTTGTTCTTGTGTTTGTGCTGCTTGTTCTCCAGCTCCGTATTGTGCTAATCCAAATTGAGCAGCACCTAAGCCCGCAGCTCTTTCTGCTGCAAGTTGTTGTTGTGCTGATTGAAATCCTGCCTGACTCCCTCTTGTTTGTATATCACCTAATTGTTGTCCTAAATTACGTTCACGTTCTGCTTGTTGAATAGCTTCACGATACCCCCCTAAACTGCCTTGTGCAGTAGCAGCATCGCCTATTCCTTTACCCATAATGTTTGATTGACGAGCAGCTTCACGTTTTTCTACATCAATTACATTTTGTTGATACGGAGACATAAACCTTTGTAAGTTTTCTTCATATCCTAAAGGTGTATATTCATCACCTTGTATGCCAGCTTGATAACCTGACTGTCTATCTCTTGCTCCATATTGTGAAGATATGTCACCAGCTTGATAAGTTTGTCCCATATCTCCTGCTGCATAACCTGAATCAAAACTACCAGCTTGATATTGCGGAGTTCCATAACCTGTTGTAGCACCATATCTAGCAGAAGCATCTCTAAATTCTTGAGGTGTTCCTGATGTAGCAAAACCTCTAGTCATTGCCTGACTGGTTAATTCATCAGGAGAAAAATATGACAGTCTTTGACCGCCATAAGGATTATATCCTTGTAAACTTTCTGCTTCACCTCTTTGTAATAGCCGTTTAAAATACGGCTCAACGTAATCTGGTAAATCAGTATTAGTTACAGTTGTTTCTGTTGGTGCTGAACTTCCGCCTCCTCCTGACATTATATTTTCTCCTCAAATTTTAATTCAAAATGGATGTTATCTTCTTTCCAATTATTGTCTTTTTTTGTAAGCCAATGAGAAACACCTTTTCTTCCAGTAGCTTCTATACCTTCACACTTATTTTGTTTTGCCCATTGAGTTATTTTAGGTCTAACTACTTCCATCCAATCTTCCATATTTTTTCCACCTAATTGTAAAATGTTTAACATTTTTAAACCTGTTGGGTAATAAACAAAATTTGTTACAACACATCCTTTTATTAAATCTTCTTCTGCATCAAAAGCAATCCATAAATGAACTTCATTATCTATTAGTTGTTTATAGATAGTGTCAATAGTATGTCTTCCATTAGAACGCTTACATGATCTTTCTAAAAATTTATTAATGTATTTCCAAATTAAATAAATATCTTTTGGAAAAACCGCAGATACTTGAATGTTATTTTCTAATTTTTTAGCTACTTGATTCATCTTGGCAACAACCCTCCAGCATTCGCTAATTTAGGTGCTTGTTTTGTAGTACCAGTTTTTTCTTGTCTAACTCTATCCATCATGTCATAAAGTTCTTTAGAACCAGCATCTGAGCTTCCATCACCTAACATAGAGACTACATCAGCAGGAACAATAAACTCATCTTGAGATACTGCTATTTGTTCTTTATTGCCTATCATTCCTCTAAGGTCATCATCCATGCCACCATTTCCTGAACCTTCTATAAGTCCTTCGGTTTGTGCATTAGGAACAACAGATTGTAAAACCATTTCTCGTAATTGCATAAATGCTTCATTGCCATATTTTTCTATAAACATACTTAATACTTCTTCATTTTCAGATTGACCCATTATGTACATAGCAACTTCTTGAGTAAGTGGATCATTGTTTATATCAGCCATACCGCCTTCTTGAAAACCAGTTACCCCTCCTTCAGCCATTGCTCCTCTTCTGGCATTCATTGCATTTCTTACATTTCTTCTAGCAAGTTGAGTTTGTGTTGGTTTCAATTGAGGAGCAGAAGAACGCTGTGTAATATTTGAAGATAAACCAATATCAGCAGTAGGAGCAGGCAATATTAAGTTTTCTATTACTTGAGCAGGTAATTGAGGTATTACTTTTTGTGCTACTTCTGCTGGTAATTGAGGTATTACTTCTTGTATTGTTTCAAGTGGTAGCTGAGGTATTACTTCTTGTAATTGTTGAACAGGTAATTGAGGTATTACTTGTTTTATTTGCTCTATTTCTTTAGGTGATGTAATCATTTCTTTAGGTTCTACTGGAGCTGGAGCTACAGGTTTTAAATCTGGAGCTGGAGATATAGGTTTTAAATCTGGAGCTGGAGATATAGGTGATATTTCTGGAACAGTTATTGGTAATCCTGGAACAGTTATAGGTGTTCTTGGTTTAGGAGTTAAATCTGGTGCTGGCATAAGTGTAGGAGCAACAGATGGCGGTCCTAATTGCGGTGCTAATTGCGGTGCTACAGGTGAAGAAGGTGCTAATGTTGGTCCAGATGCTGCTATATTTTGCAAAGGTACAGACGGAGCTATTGGTGTTCCTCCTGTTGGTGGTGTTTCTACAGCTTGTGAAATTAAATTTTTAAAAAGTCCGCCACTTATGCTGGGTTGTGGGGTTATTCCCATTTCTTCTAATCCAGCAGCCGTAGTACCTAACATAGAGCTATTTGTTGAATTGTTATTAACAGATTCTTGTAAAAACTCTGGAGCAAATATATCTTCTACATTAGCCTGTGGACCTAATAGATCGGCTATAGCTTCAGCACTGAGGGGGCTAGCATTAGGTATGCTTTCTCCAAGTTGATTGGCACTAGCATCAATTTGTGGAATATTTATTTGAGATAAATCTATTTGAGGTAGAGCTAATTCAGATTCAGCCATTAAAGATGCACCTACTTCTGGTATATTTATTTGGTTTTGAGCTAATTGAGGTATAGAAACTTCTGGTATATTTATTTGAGATAAATCTACTTCAGGTGCAACCATTTGTGCTTGTGCAATTTGGGCTTGCGTAATTTCTGGTATATCTACATTTGGTGTAAAACCTGTGTCTATATTTAATGCTGGATTGACTTCTGGTAAATTAACTGTTGGCGTAAAACCTAAATCATTAAAATTTTCTCCAAGACCTAAATCATCTCCTGTGATTGGTACAAAGTTATTATTAACTTCATCAAAACCTGCACCTACACTAATTTCTTTTTCAGGAATATTAAATTGGTCTAATATATTTCTAGAATCAAATTCTCCATTTTCATATTGATTCATTAATGCTTGAAAATCTAAATCACTAAAATCTATGTTTCCTATACCAGGAATATTAATACCACCAGGTATACCTACTTCTCCATCTCCAGGATTTGGTATAGGAATATCTGGTATAACAGGCATTATAGGATTAGGAGCAGGTATTTCTCTTGAAAATTCTAAACCTCTAGGTGCTTGTCCACTATAAGCTTCATATGGATTAATGGCGACTTGTGGTGCTATAGCAGCTTGTCTGCCTCCATATCCACCTTTAGAGCCTTGATATGAATCAATTCCTATTGTAGGTGCATTTGGTGCTAGGCTAGAAGCTGGAGCAGATATTGTAGCAGGATCAAAGTACATAGTTTCTGGAGCAAAGCCTGCCATAAAATTAGGGTTTACATCGTAAGCACGTTTAGCGGGTGCATATATTTGAGGTAAATTACCACCTGTAATATCACCAGGACCAAAATTACCAAAATCTCCTCCTTCATAATAACCTGTTCTACCGCCACCAGCAGAATAAAGAATAGGCTCTGGAGTGTTACGATACATTTCTTCTCTACGTCTTTTGTATTCTTCTTCGCTTTCACCCATTTGTCTTGCAAAAGCTTCTTGTGATTCCATTATTCCTCTTGCACCTAAAGCTGTTCCAGCTAACATACCGCTAGGAGAAGCTGCTGCTGATGCTAATGCTTTTGCTCCTTGGTCAAATCCAGAAAATCCACCAGTAAAAGTATCTCCTAGTGCTTCAAAAGCTCCAGTTGCAGCTCTTGGTGCTGCTGTTGCTGCTGTTTGTGCTGTTTGTGCTGCTAATTCTGGTGTCATACCTGCTGCTATATTACTTGTAGTTGCTGCTGCTGTACCCGCAGTTTGTGCTGCTGCATTTGCAGCATTAGTTCCAAACCCTGCCGTCAGTCCTGATAGTAATGCTTTACTACCTGAACCACCTGATTCTGCATATGTAGCTAAACCTGCTCCAATGCCTGCTGCTAATGCAGTTTGACCTGCTAATAAACCTCCCGTTCCTGCTAATAGAGAAGTTCCTAAAGCACTTCCTAATAAAGGTGCTAAAAAAGGTAAGAAAGCTTCTGGCTGTCCTGTTTGTGGATTGACTGTTAAAGGCATAGCTGATGCCAATCCTTTTACTTCTGCTGGATTAACGTGCATAAGCATAGAGTCGCCATAACGACCTTGGTTTGCTACGTTCTGCGTTTGTTGTTTAATATCCATTACCTTTCCTCTTTTGTTTCACAGCCAAACATATTAAAACTCATGTCTACTGCACTTGTATAAACTTTTACAACATCTGTTTGATTTAATGTTATACCTAAAACTATTGCTAGGGAATCATTAGCTGCAACTGATTTGCCATAATACAAATATTGTTTATCGTCAGCTCCAGCACCAGCCACATGAACACTTAATCTAAAAGTGATAGCAGAACCTGTGCGATTTGCTGCAACAATAGAACTGACAGTTGTTTGCGTCATATCTGGCACTGTATAAAGCACAGTAACTGTTGTTGCTGCTGGGTCTACTTGACCTAATACTTTAAGATTATCAGACATGTTTCATACCCATTAATAAAAATTGATGTCGTTTAGAAGCTTTGCTAGTAATTGTAGATTGCATTCTTTGTATAGTAGTAATCTTAACATTTATATCTTCTATTGCTTGTTCTATAGTTCTTCTGGTTAATGCTTCATTATTAGAGTCAAATTCTGTGTTGACTAAAGGCAATGCAATCGTTTTGATATCAGCCATTATCTTTTACCATCTGGTCTAATTTCTAATCTTAAATCACCCAATCTCCATCCGTAATCACTAGATGAATTAGATATTCTTAAAGCAGCTTGTCTGCTTCTGGCTCTTGTGTTTTCAAATGTAGAATTAGGAGTTACATTTATAGTTTGTAAAGTAGATAAATCTTGCAATGGATAATCTCTACCTTTAATAGTAAAAGTCACAGTATCACTAGTTGTTTGTTGGTCTCTAAACTCTATATCTGGTATTAATTTTGAAATAAAAGTATATCTTTCTCCATCAGGAGTTAAGTCAAAGTCACTTGATTCAATATATGATGAAAAACTATTGTCTTCATCACCATGACCCACTTCATGGTTATATGTATAATTTAAATTTGAATCATCATTTTTACTAGTTGCTAAAGGATTTTCATAAACAGATGCTTCATCCCAAGCTGTTCTTACAAAATTGTCTGAAGTTGTTCCTATAGACCAAGTGCCTTCTAAATAATTATACAAAACGTATTTATCAATTTCTGTACTTGTTCCTGAAGGATAAAACCACATAACTTCATTTACACTTTCATTAGCTCCGCCAAATGCTTTGTATGCTTGATCTTGATTTAAATCAGATAAAACATAATCTAAAACAGTACAAGGTAATCTTTCTGCACTTCCAGAATAAACATAAAATCCGTTACGATCCATAAAATAAACTCTATTATTTGCTGTTACAGCAGCATTAGGACCTATTAAAGACATTCCTTCGGCAACTTCTGTAAAAGAAAATATGAAAGGTTCGCCTACAAAACGCATAGAAATTATTCCTACGTCTGTCCAAATAAGTATTTCTTGTCTAGTTCTTAATGCACCTACAATAGTTGAGCCTTGCGATAATTGAACACCTCCAGCTTGATTCGTGGCAGTTGGAGTCCAATCTATTGCACTTTCTCTATCTGAAAACCTAACAAGTAAAGGATCAATATTAGAAGAACCTATAGGATTTGCTCCAAAAGCTATAACGTGTTTATCAACATCAGATGTCATAACTTGTAAACAAGCTGTTGGAACATCACTTGCACCACTTTCAGATGATAAAGCTACAGCTCGTGTTGTTAAACCATCAGACTTATCCCAAAAATAAAGACTACCTGCTCTAGGATTTACAATAGTATCATCACCAAAATTATCTAAAGACCATAATCTTAGTTGTCCATTTGCAGATATATCAGAAGATGAACCAAAAGTACCAGCACCCCAAGTTCCTGCTCCCCAACCAGTTGATCTTACATATACATCTAGTCCAGTATTTAATTGATAAGCAGCATCTGCTGCTGAACCACCATTTCCACTATCACTACTATTAGCAGTTACTGATACTGTAAAAGTAAAAGTATCATCAGTAGCAACTCCAGTTATTTGATGTTCAGCATTAAGAATAGCAGCAGTTACAACACCGCCTAAAGATACCGCACCACTTATTGTTACAAAATCACCTTCTACGCAACCATGATCATCATCAGTAGCAGTTATAGTTGTTGAACCATCAGTAGCTGAAAAAACAATACCATTAGTTGTAGTTGCTCTTATAGGAGTTATATCGTTATAAACATTACCACTTAAATTATAAAGTTTTTGATGAGTGCCTAAAATAACGTAACTTTCTCCTCCTGCTGTTTTGTAAGTAAATAATTTTCTACAAGTTCCTATGAATGTTGGAATTGCAAATTTATTCCAACCACCTATTCTTTCTGGCTTACCTTTACGAAATCTTACTTTATCAGCATCAAACCAACCACCTTCATTACTGTAGTTAGTACCTTCTTTATTTATTCCTGGTTTAAAAACATACTTAGCTAATGGCATATTAAACCTCAATCCATTCTTTTCCTTCAAACATAAGAGACTCTGCTTCTCTTCTTCTTATTAAACCTGTCAAAGTTTCTCCGCCTGCTTTATTCCATCTTCTTATTTGACTAGGTATAAGATGATAATCTCCTGCATTAAGAAGTTTTAGTAATGTAGATTTTTCTAAATTTGTTGGTCCAAGGTTATATACCCAAGCACATAAAGAATCAAATTGATTTTGTTCTAAAGGTACTTTAACCATATTATTAACATATTCTTCGTATTCAGTTATTTCTTCATTTAACATTTCGTTAGCTTCTTCTTGAGATATTTCCATGTTTTCAGTTACATTTTTAGTAATGCCATATCCAATAGTTAAAACATTTGCTGGACATCTATAAGCTTTTAATTCACATCCTTCAAATTTTTTAATTAAAGACAAGCCTTCTTGAGATATGTTCATTTTATTCTCCTTCAACTTTAGGTTTATAAGTAGTAACTTTTTTATAATAGACAACAACTTGTTTAAGTTCATTTATATATCGTTTTAATTCCTGCATGTTATAAGACATTAACTCGTAATCTGGTACAGACATAGCAAAAAAAACTACTTGCCCGTGTTCCTTTTCTACTCTTTGTAAAAACTCTTCTAAGTTTTTATCAGAAACTACATACCAATAGGGTTCTTTTAAATCTATTTCTCTAGGCATAATTGGTTGAGCAATCTGCCTTTCTAAAGGTTTAGTAACTATTTCTACACTTTGTTTACTTGGAAACAGGCTGCAACTGCAAGCCATCGTCAAGACTATCAATATTGCGACTAGCTTCTTCAATACTATTAAATACATTTTTTGTTCCCTTGTTTACTTTAGGTTCTAACAATCCAGGTTTAGCTGCTGCAAGTTTTGTTAAATTATGTCTTTTAAATATATCTAAATATCTAGTCATTTCAACTTCTATTGCTTGATTTTTGCTTTGTATTTCTAACAAACCTTCTGTTTGCAATTTGAAATCATTTTGCAAACTTTCTATTGCTAATTTTTGTTCTTGATCTCTTAATTCAAAAGCTTGGTTTAAAGCAGATAATCTTGAATTTTCACTCCAAAGAAAATAACCCGTTATACCCATAACCAGTATTACACCTATTAAAATTTTACTCATTTTTTATGCCCATGTATAAACTTGTAATGGTTTAGCTTTTCCCTTTACCTCTATTGGTTTTAATAATTGTAGCTTAAAATCAACATTTTTTGCAGTTTCTTCGCCTATTAATACTCCAACGCCTGCTATCTTCGTACTTGATTCTAATCTTGCTGCTACGTTGCATGGATCGCCAATAAGACTAAATGCAAATCTATCAGTAGCTCCAAAATTACCAGCAATACATACACCGCTATTAACACCAATACCTATAGCTATTTCAGAAATACCTTCTTTTTTGAATTTAATATTTAACTGGTCAATATTCTTTTCTATTTCTTGTGCAGCTTGTAAAGCTAATGTGTGATGATCTTTTTGTGGAATAATACTATTCCAATGGAACATACCCGCATCTCCAATAAATTTATCTGTTACGCCTTCAAATTTATTAACAGCTTGCACTTGTACATCTAATACAGCATTCATTATATAAGTCACCATTTCTGGTTCTACTGATTCTGATAGACTTGTAAAACCTCTAAGGTCAGTAAAAATAATAGAACAATCAACTCTTTTGCCGTTTACTTGGCATAACTCAGGGTTGTCTTGTAGTTTTTTAACCATGCGTGGATCAAGATACTTACCAAACTGTGCTTTAATTTGTTGTCTAAGTTTATATTGTTCTCTAAATCTTAAATAAAATGCAGTAGATGCAACGATAAACTGTGATATTAAAGCCCAAGTAACATCTATTAATAAACCTTTCTGTATTAAATAATAACCAGTTACTGTTGTTAATAAAAATAATAGACTGGTAAATAATATTCCTAAAGTTATTCCAAAAATATTTATTAAATACCAAGCCATAATGGTAGTTATGCTAAATATTAAAACTTCAAGTGCTAAACTCCAATCAGGAATATATGGACTATTTTCTATCAATATACTTTCAGCCAATGCAGCTTGTATAAAATGCGGTTCTAAATAACCTACAGGTGTACCTAGTTGAGGCATAATGCCTTTAGCAGTAAATCCTATAAAAACAAATTTATCTTTGACATTCATTTCTTGAAGGTCAGTTTGTGGAGTATTCACAAAACTTATCCACTTGCGACCTAATGAATCTACTGGTACTGGTGGTAAGCCTCTTACTCTTATTTCTTCAAGACCATTATCATTAGTTTTTATAACGTAGGTATCTGCTTCTGCTAATATCTTTAAAACTTCGGTTCCAAAAGCAGGAACCCATCCATCAGGAGTTCTTAATAATAATGGCAATCTTCTAACTAGTGAATCAATTTCAGGTCTTGCTACCGCTATACCTTGATTGGTACTTTTAGCTAATATAGGTATGTTTTGAGTTACCCCTGTAGCTAAAGTTCCGCCTACATCGTTTCCTAATATTACTGTGCCTGTGGTATTGGGATAAATCCCTTTGTTATTTTCAAACATAGCAAGAACACTTGGTATTCGTGCAAGGGAATCAGCAAACGCTTGATCTCCATTAACAGAAAGTCTGCCTTTATTAGGAAAGGTGACTACCCATCCAACACCTATTGCTCCTTTTTTTATTACCTGTGCGTTTATTTCAGAGAGCCTTTGTCTGGATAACGGATAACCACCCTCTCTATTTATATCATCATCTGTAATATTAAGTACAGTAAAATATCCTGAAGGTTGTTGTTTTGGTATTAAAGAGTCAAAAGTTTTTAACTTTAATATTTCATAAGGTTTAAATTCAAATAATATAGGTAAACTTAATACTAAAATTAAAGGCAATAAGCGTTTAATCATATTGAGTAATGGTAAGTGTCTTAGTGCAATTAGATACGCAGTTGTAGGTTGCTGTAAAAGACTTGTCGTTTGCTCCTGATTGCGTGACTCCTACGTTGTAGTTATCTCTATAAAAATTTAATCTAGCTGTATGATCTCCTGATCCTGATTGCGTTATAGAAGCTACGCCATTGTCTGCATCAGAGTACCAGAAGATATCTGCATCATGGTTGCCACTTCCAGATTGTGTGATAGTAGAAGAATTGTTGTCAGCATAATTGTAATTGTAGATGTACGCATTGTGTTGTCCTGTTCCTGATTGTGTAATCGTGGAGTCTGCGTCATCTCCAAAAGCGTACATTTTAGCGTACTTAGAATTTCCCGTTTGACTTATTGTATAAGTATTATCATCTCCTGCCATAAGTATTTCACCATGATTGGAGTTGCCGTTTTGCGTTATAATGCCTGTGTTGTCGTCTTTATCTAAATCCAAATAGCCATAATTATTATCGCCATTTTGTGTGATATTAAAAACATTGTCTGTGTGGTTAGACCATTGCGAATATGCTTTAGCGGTATTACCTGAACCTGTGGTATTTATATTTATAACTGCTCTTGTGCAAGTATGTGTGCTATACACTCCTCCACTAAGACCACAAAAAACAGTGGCATTGTTAGTGTAGCCAACTTGTTTAATGTTTATTTCAGTATTGCTTCCTTTGTGTTGAACAGACATTGCATTATTGCCTGCTACTAGAGGAAAGCTAATCAGACTGATTAATAATAATCGTACCATCACCTCCTCCGTTTACTGTTATATCTATAAACTTACCACCAGAAAGAATAGTTATGTTGTAAGCACTTGTTTTAGGTATGTTTAAATCTATAGTGTTTTCTACACTTCTAAAAAACGTCAACATTTCTCCATCTACAAAAGAATAAATTTGTGCTTTAGCATCATAGCCTGCAATTATTCCTTCTATCGTTACATCTCCAATCTTTGAAACTTCTTCTTCTCCTTCTATAAATGCTAATAAATCCAATAAAAAATCCACAGATAAAAGGTCTATTGAAAGTCTGTCCACAGCCAATTCATCTTCTTCTAATTCATCTTCATCAAAGTTCTCTTCTAAAAAATCCACATCTAAAACATTGCTAGATTTAGTGTTTTGATCTTCTACTGCATCTTGTATCTCGTCTGGTTGATTTATTATTAAAAGGTTATTAATCAATCCTAACGTCATATTTACCAAAGTTACTGGTCTAGTAGGGGGAGACTCAGAAACGCTTACCATAGTCGCTTGAAAGGGTTTATTTAGGACTTCCACCCCTGCTGAAGTCTCTACTGTTATTTCTCCTGAACTATTACCATCTGCATCTGGCAAAAGAATAATTAAACTGCGACCTATTTCATCTACTGTTGTTGTAAAGTCGGTTCCTAAAATTGAGATAGTGGCACTTGGTGTAGTTATGCTTACGTTTTGTTTATCAATTTTATTAAGTTTGCCAGTTATGAATCTAGCAGTACCGCTTGCCATTCTTAAAGCTAACTTTGATTTCTTTGGGTCAGGGTCATATATATATTCATCAACCACAATCTTAGAATGCTCAGTTAGTTTTAAAACTGAATCATCTAAAAACTTGAGAGCCATGCGACCATCTCCTGTTCTTACATCATCATTGCTGAATATACCTAATGACAATTCTGCCAATAGCTTATCTCCCCCTGTACTGCGTAAGACTTCTCCATTGCCACGCAGTTCTGATATTTCTCCTATTTCTGCATAAAGCGAACTAGATAATAAGGCTATTAACAGCCACTTGTGCATTGGTCTAGGTTAATTACTCCCGAAGTTGAGACCGCAGTTATTACTATAGTATCTGTTACACCAGAAGCATTTGTGGTTTGGTCAATGTCTATATTGTTACCATCACCAGTAATTGTTGCTGTTATGCTTTTGTCGTCAGTTCCTATCTGTGTTACATCAATGTCATTAGTGTTGCCATCAATATTCCAATTATTAATACACCCGATAACTTCACATCTGCTATTAATATTATTGGTATTACCTTGTATAACAAAGTCTTGATTACCGCCTGTAGCTGCTGAACTAGAACCTTGCAACCACGTTAGTACGTTTTCATTACCAGTAGCACTGTAATCAAAATCAGTTGAAGTCACTGCTCCTGTTCCACCTGCTGTAATAGTAGATGTATTAGAGTTACCTATTTGCCACATAGTCCATGAACTGGTGTTACCTTGAGCAATACTGGCTGCCAATGTATTAGTGTTACCTTGTTGTTTAAAATTACCATCTATAGAAGAACCTGCCATTGTTACTGCTGTACTAGATGTACCCACTTTGTTTGTTGCCCCAATTTGGTCAATTTGCAGAGTAAAATCTCCACCTCCTGATTGCGTCAGATATATGTCATTATTGCCTGCTGTTACAGACGCTACAAAACATATCAACAATATTTTTATTAGATTTTTCATTTTACCTCCTCGCTTAACTGCGAATAATTAAAATCCCATAATTGTTTATCTAAGCCTTCCATAACCAATGTATAGACTGCGGTTTCAATCGCTGCCCTTGTTGCATACCCTGTGGCTTCTGTTTGTGTATAACCTGTTTCTACTTCTACAAGTTCCGTACCTAACTCTGTAAATCTAAAAACATCTCTGCTTACACCTGCACTTAATATAGACTTGCTTACTGTTACATTTAATAAAACTTCGCTTGTCTGAACAAGAACTGCCCTAATGGACACAGTTATATCATCTTTGCGATATTGATTTGTATTCCCAACACCCAAATATCTTGCTCCATTTCCTCCAGTCATTATATCTGACTCGTAGGCTATGATGCCTCCTTCTAGTATTATGCCTGCATATAATAAAGGCTTTAATTTATTACTACCTTCTCCGTCATAAGTTTTTCTTGTGCTTTTAATAAGCTGACGTTCTTTAGTTATGTGATCTAAGCCGTTACGTTCTACAACTGTAAACCACTTTCCATTGCCTGCACTACTTAATGCTTCTATCAAATAACTATCTGCACCTTGCGTTACGGCAGTAGAAAATAATGCCATTCTGGTAGAGGGTTTTCTTTGACCTGTTAAATCTGCAAATTCGTAAACAGCCAAAACTGCTTTTTGATTAGGAGGCGGTAAGTCTAAAAGTTTTTGTAATGTAACCCTTTCTACTCTGGCATCTTCAGGGCAAGTAATACCTATAAGCCGACAGTCCTCTGATCTAGGCGGTGCAAAAGAAGCACAACCTACTAGACTAACCAATAAGGTTAAACTCCACAGTCGTCTGAAGTGCATACTCCAAATATCCCTATAGGGATTTTTACCTCTGTGATGTTACCATTTTCATCTATGACAGTAAGTGTGATGTACTCTCCATCATTAGAAAAACTAATACTATTGCCTTCTAAATCTATTGTTCCACCTGTTCCGCCATCTTCTGAAAATAACATGTCAGATATATCTCTGGAAAGATTGCTAAATATCCTTGATTGTAAATTATTTAAGAATTTATTAAGCGTACTATTATCTATTTTTCTTTGTATTTCTTCTAATTCTGACTGTATTCTTTCGGCTAGTTCATCTCTACGTTTTGTTTCTTGTTCGTCTATTGTTAAGTAATGAGCAGAAGCACCGATACCATTAAAACTAGGGTTTTTAAATTCGTGTATTATTGGAGAAGCGTTTACGTTGACTGCGACAACACTTAAAACAAATACTATAGCAATAATTACTATTGTTTCAGATTTTTTGTACATTAATCTTTCCTTTGATCATCTCTATCAGCTTTAGCAATTTTGTCTATATTAATAAGGTTAGGTACTCCTAATATAGTTTTAATCATAGTGTCTTGTCGGATAATTTCATTATCTAAACTACGCACTCTATCTATTAAAGCTACTAAAATTCCATGCTGTGAATCTAACTTACCGCCTAATCTTTCTTCCATTGCTGCTATTTGCACTGCAACTTTTTCATCTAAAACATCTAGTTTAGTTTCCATGCCATCAATAATTCGGTTAATAAGTTTCCAAATAAAGAACCCTAAACCAAGTGCTGCTGCTATTGGGAATCCAACTTCATTAATAAATTGGACTGCGTTTTCCATTATTTACCTATTTTTTTCTGAGCTTTATTATGTGCTTTAGTGAAAGACTTACCATTTTTCATTTCTTTTTTCATCATATCCATATGTTTTTTAGAATGATGTTCAGAATGTTTTTTTAAAGTAATTTTTTGTTTTCTATTAAGTTTCATATATTTAATCTTTAGGTACAAACAAATTTAATTCAATTAATCTTGTTCTGTTAGCATTATGTACTGCTTCTATAGCTTCTTTGCTTTGTCCAAAGTAAGCTGCTGCATGATAATTATCTATCATTAACTGGTTAATATTTATTCCATCAACAATTATATTACCTAAAACTCTGCCAAATTTACCTCTGGAATCTTTTAATTTAGTTTGTATGACTACTTTTTCACCAGTATCTATTGCATTTTTTAAGAAAGCCCCAGCCATCTTTCCTCTAGCCTTCTCATCCAAATTACGAGTGCGTGACTCGGGAGTATCAATGCCATATAAACGAACACGAGACTTATACATAATGTCAAAACCAAGGTTAAGAACGACATCCACAGTATCGCCATCAACAACTCTTTCAACTTTACAAGCATATTCATACATAATTATTTCTTTTTATTTTTTTTAAAACCTGATTGCATATTTTTATATGCTTTAGGAGATATTGTAGATTTACTTTTAGGTCTACTTATGCCTTTTTTCTTTCTCGCATTTATGTTTTCGTACAGTCCTTTTTTTTTCATGTTATTAATTCTGCTGCTATTATTGATCCAACTATAAAAGGATACACACCCCATAGCATTAATTCTAATTTATCAAATCTTTTTGAACCTGCTTCTAATCTAGCATCAATACTTTTATATAAAAGTTTACATTCTTTTTCATGTACTTCTATAGCATTAAGAGCATCTTTTGCTGTTGCCATTATTTTTTAACAGATTTTTTTATAGGAGCACTTTCTTTAGCTTTACCTATATTAATAGCTAATATATCAATAAACTTATAAAGTTTGCCAATCCAAGCATCGTCTTTTGGTGTTGGAGTAGAAGCTGCTATTAAACTAGCTACTGTTACTATCATTGTTATGTACGTTACTGCGCTTACAATCATTTCCATTTAATTTACCTCTTTGGTTTCTTCTTCTAAAACTTCTTCAGCGACTTCTTTAGAAGCCTCAACAAAAGCATTTTGAAATACTGACATACTGGCAGCTACTTGGTCTAATTGAAATTTAAGACTGGCTTCTTTGTTTTTCAAATCCAGTAATTGCGAGTGTAAGTATCTTTGTTCGTCAGACAGTTCAGATACTTTTATTTCTTCATCGTCTATAAAGACTACGGCTTCTTCGGTCATATTATCTCCTTAGTTTGCTGCTATGTAATCTGTACCAGTTGTAACGGCTGCAACGTGCGTAGTTTTTTTACTACCTGCTGCTCCTTTTACATCTGGGGTATCGTCACTTGCATCTACAGGTTCATAAAGCAAGATAGTTGAAAGGTGGTCAACATTACGTTGTACCGTTTCATTTATATCTGCTTGAGACATAGTTGTGTCTGCTTCTGCGGAACCACCAACATAAGTCGATTTTTTGCCATTAGTATTAATGTCATTTATCAAGGTTACGCTATCGGTTCCTGCTGCTAGGCATTCTGTTACTGTTTGTGCCATTTTTTACTCCTTATTATTAAGTTTATCTTCTAATTCTTCCACCTTCGCGGAAAGTTCTTGTACGGCTTTAACCAACATTGGTAAAAGATTGCTGTACGCCGCTTCTAGTCTTTCTGGATTTTCATTTATTACTAATCTATGTTGTTCATTATTACCAAGTTTTAAAAGGTCTTGTGCAATAAATCCATTATTTGTTTGACCATCTTTAATGTTGCCATTCCTTGATTCCCATTTAAACTGAACTGGTCTAGTTTGATTAATAAAATCTAATCCGTATGGTAAATCTATTATTTCTGTTTTATCTCTTTCATCGGATAACGCAGAAATTGTTTGGGTATTACAACGCAAAGTATCTACATTATTATCTCCAATAATAGCTTCATTACTAACTGTTGCCGATGATGCAATAGCTTCTCGACCCAGACCAATGTTCAAACTTCCTGTTGTTGTTGTGTATAAAGCATTGTCACCAATCGCTGAATTATAACTACCTGTTGTACAGGCTTTTAAAGCTAGATTACCAACGGCTACGTTTTGAATACCCGTGGTGTTTAATAATAAAGCCTTATGACCGATTGCTGTGTTTGAACCTCCTGTTGTAGCTGTGTATAAACTACGATAACCCATTGAAACATTATAGTCTGTGGTAGTTGCTGCACCTTGAGACTGCCCACCCACTGCAATGTTGTAAGAGCCAGTTGTAAGAGCATCCATAGTCTCCATTCCTACAGCCACATTATGACCATCAGAAGAACCTGATGCTCCGTATGCTCCTAAAGCAGACTTTCCTACGGCTGTGTTACTATTAAACGCCACGTTTGCGTCTAAAGCTTGCATACCCACTGCGGTGTTACTTGCCCCTGTGGTGTTTGCTCCAAGAGAACTCTCTCCAACTGCCGTGTTGTTGTCTGCGGTTGTGTTAGCATCTAAAGCACCAGAACCCACAGCAGTATTGCTTGCACCTGTGGTATTAGCACCTAATGCTACTTGACCAACAGCCGTATTGCCTGCAGCCGTAGTATTAGCGTCTAAAGCTGCGTAACCGACTGCCGTATTACTTCCACCTGTGGTGTTTCCTGCTAAAGCACTTGAGCCAACCGCTGTGTTGCTAGCACCTGTGGTGTTTGCTGCTAAAGCCTCTCTACCAAAAGCAGAGTTAAAATCTGCGGTAGTATTTGCTCCTAAAGCATTTATACCTACAGCAGTAAGTGCACCACCCGTAGTATTTGCATCGGCAGCGTTCGCTCCGACTGCAACATTATTTGTGCCTGTGGTGTTTGCTGCTAAAGCAGAATAACCAAGTCCTGTGTTGTTAGAAGCTGTAGTATTAGAACCTAATGCACCATAACCTAGACTACTATTATATGCTCCTGTAGTAGTTGCATCTCCTGCTGCTCCACCAATAAATGTGTTTTGTACACCTGTTGTTATTGCAGCACCTGCATTGCTTCCAAATAGTGTTGCCCAAGTAGCAGTAGTTACTGCTGCTCCTGCACTTTTACCAACAGCAGTATTTTCTGTTCCTGTGGTGTTTGCTACTAAAGCACTTTTACCAACTGCTGTGTTGTTATCGGCTGTAGTATTAGCGTACAAAGCACTCTCGCCTACGGCTGTGTTGTTACTTCCTGTGGTGTTTAGACCTAGAGCATCCTGACCAAGGGCGGCATTTAATGTTCCTGTAGTGTTTGTAGTTAAAGCAGTCTTACCGACTGCAGCATTACCTGCTCCTGTGGTGTTTGCTGCTAAAGCACTTGTTCCTACTCCTGTGTTGTTAGATGCTGTAGTTGTGTTTTGTAAGGCACTTGCTCCAACAGCAACATTACTCCCACCTGTGGTGCTTTCAAATAAAGAAGAGTACCCTAAAGCTGTATTAAAACTTCCTGTTGTATGGTCAAGCATTGCATCTTTACCAAGTGCTACGTTACCTGCTCCTGTGGTGTTTGCTGTTAGAGCAGACATACCAACTGCCGTATTGTTATCTGCTGTTGTGTTTGCTGTTAAAGCACTTTTTCCTACAGCAACATTATTATCACCCGTTGTGTTCCCATCCATAGATGCGTAACCTACAGAAGTATTATCAACTCCTGTAGTTGTAGTATCTAAAGCATATCCCCCTACAGCAGTATTTCTTGTTCCTGTGGTGTTTGCTGTTAGAGCCTGATAACCAACAGCAGTGTTGTTTGAAGCTGTGGTATTTACTTCTAAAGCCTCATATCCAACGGCTACATTAGATGTGCCTGTTGTGTTTATTAGCATAGTACGCGCACCCACTGCCACGTTCTTATCTGCTGTGGTGTTTGCTGATAAAGCACCGTCTCCTAGTGCTGTGTTCTCGTCTCCTGTTGTATTTGCATCAAGAGAATTAACACCCACCGCCACATTATTTCCTCCTGTGGTATTTGCTCCCATAGCACTTGTACCTACAGCAACATTTGTTGCACCTGTAGTGTTTGCATCTCCTGCTAGTCCACCGATAAAAGTATTGCTAACACCTGTAGTTAATAGCTTACCTGCGGCATAGCCAACTGCTACGTTATACATATCAACATTAGAAGCTGGGTCTTGAGTGAATAATGCTTCATAGCCGATAGCTACAGAGTTATCTCCGTCTACATTACTATATAAAGCCTGTGTTCCGAGAGCCGTATTCCTTGTTCCTGTTGTATTCAAGCCCATAGCTTCATAGCCAATAGCTGTGTTGTAGTCAGATGTTGTAGATGCTCCTAGAGCTGTCTGACCTATAGCAATATTTCTGATGCCTGTTGTGTTAGCGTCTAGTGCTTGATAACCAACTGCTATGTTAGACGAACCTGTAGTGTTTGCTGCTAAAGCTTCAGAACCCACTGCTGTGTTTGTAGCACCTGTGGTATTTAATTTTAAAGATTCATTACCGAGTGCTGTGTTATTAGACCCCTCTGTATTTGTTGTTCCTGCTGTATGACCAATAGCAGTATTTCCTGCACCACTTGTGTTGGCTCCTAATGTTCCAGAACCAACGCCAACATTACCACCTGCGGTAGTTTGCGCATCCCCAGAAGCGTACCCAACGAAAACATTGTTATCACCTGTAGTCAAAGCCGTACCTGCTTCATCGCCAACTGTTACGTTGTAGTTACCACCACTTGCAATGCTGTTACCTGCGTTGACACCTGCTATGTAGTTTGATGTTCCAGCCGTTACTGTTGATTGAGTTCCGCTAATGATCCAACTGTTAGCCGATTCATCCCATAGGGCATATTTGCCAGCAGTAGCACCAAAGAATTTAACGTCATAACCCGTATCGTCTACGCCTACTGTTACTGTTCCTTGGTTGGATAACGCACCAGCATTGGTTAATGCTGCGGTTTTAGTTGTTCCTGCTAAGTTTACATCCGTTAATACGTCATAAACCACACCACCAGAACCACCTCCGTCAGTGGCTATAAATTTTGTTTCTCCTGCTAGTATTGCTACGTTAGCTCCACTACCGCAAGTAAATGTAAGTGTGTATGAAGTGGCATTTTCCATCATCCATACTTTAGAGACTGTGTTAGGTAACAGCGTTACAGTACACGCTTGACCACCGCCAGTCAGTTTAAGGTACATGGCTCTGTCGGAATCAGAAGCTCCGTCTGCTATAGTAATGTTGTCGGTTGAAGCGTTAGCTATGGCTCTAGTGCCATAACCAAGAGCTTGTCCAATCAACTCTAAATTCGTATTTGTAGTCGTTCCCCAAGTTCCACTGGCATCACCAGTAGCCATTTCATTAAGTCTTAGGTTATTAACGTATGTACTAGCCATTTATTTTCCTCGTGTAAAAATTATATATTATTAAGCAACTTCACTCCAGTCAGGAGATTGAGTTGTAGAAATTGTTGAGTAATTTGCAGATTGAGTTGTAGAAATTGTTGAGTAATTTGGTGTTTGTGAATCATCTATCAAAACCCAAACTAAAAGATCAGTAATTCTACCTATACCTTCTACTCCTGTAGGATAGATATTTGCGTGGGCTGTTGTACTAAGACTTCCTACTGATCCTGTTGCTGTTCCTAGTGTAACTGGAATTATATTTTCTGTGAATATCGTTAGGCTTGATATTGATCCTGTTCCTGCAACAGTTGTAGGATACATATTTGCATCACCTGTTACAGTTTCATCACCTAAAGCTACAGTAGATGCACTACCTGAAACACCAGTTATTGCAAATCCAGCAGCTAAAATAGTTCCTAAAGCACTTGTTCCAGCTAATCCTGTTTCTGTTACGTTGGCATCTCCGCTTACAGATTCAGTACCTAATGTGGTTGTTCCAGCTAATCCAGTGACAGATACATTAGCTACACCAGTAACTGTTTCATTTCCTACTGCACCTGTACCTGCAACTCCTGTTTCTGCTACATTAGCAGTACCAGTTACAGTCAAAGAGCTTAATGCTGTAGTTCCAGCAAGCCCTGTTAGTGCAATAGAGTTTTCTTCACCCCAAGTATCAGAACCCCACGTTCCTCTACCCCAACCTGTTACATTAGCCATTGGCTAACTCCTTTACGCTATTCTAATTACAGCGTTAGAAGCATCTGCGGTAGGAAATGTAATGGTAAATGATCCTGCTGTAGATGTTTTATCTGCACCAAAATCGAATACAGCTACTGCTGGGTCGCCTGAAGCTGAATCATTAAAGATCATACAACCTCTTGCAGTTATAGTTGCTGTGCCAAAAGTTAAATCAGCAAAGTCTGTAAATGCAGTTGTACCTGAAGTAGTAGGGTCTACTCGTGTTAAAGAGTTACCTTTAGCTGTGTAGTTAGTTCCACTAGCTTCTTGCGAAGTTGAATACGCAGTAGTAGCAGCACTCATAGTTGCACTACTTGTATATAGTGCTAATCTAAATGTGTTACCACCTGAGTTTTTAAAATTATGGACACCTTCTAAAAGTTCTTTTTTAAAAGACGTACACATTGCTTGAGTAATAGCCATTACAGCCTCCTTATTATATTTGCTAGGTCTTTATGACCTTGTTTTTCTAATTCATTGCATATAGTACAAGTATGGTTTTTTATTCCTTCTTGTATGTAATGTGCAACAACCATTTTAGTTCTTGCTTTAAAAGCATGAGCTTGTGCTTTTATTTCTACAGGAGCAGTATCACTTATAGAAATTAGTTTATTAGTAGCCATTTCAGCTACTTCTTCAATAGTATGACCTCTATTAGAAGTAGTTTGTACTCCTAAATCACCTATAGAAATTTCAAATTTATCTGTTTGCATTAATATTCTTTTGGCTCAACTGGTTTTAAGTCCTTTCTACCTATTATACCTATTGGTTTTTTTATTTCAGCTTGTTGCATATCAGACCATTTACAGACATTTATATTGCCATAATTATCTTGAAAAGTAACTTGAGGGTTATCTAGTCTATGATACCCATATAATTTATTTTTTGTGTCTACATCTGTATCTAAAAGAGATGATCGTGGTGCTATTCCCACTTTTATACCTTGATTAATACATTTTCCTATCCAAAATTCTACACATCCTCTTCCTGCTTCTGCAAAGTGCATATTAGTTTGGTAAGTAAAATCTACACCAAAAATAGATATTTGTTTTACTTTACTCCATAAAGCATAAGCTATTGCATAAGCTACTGTATTATTTAAATAAGCACTTTCAGAATATTTAACTATTTGTTTTAAAGGATATTCTTCTACAGCAGGTACTCTTTCATCTAATTCACAAGAATAAATAGGATAATCAACTAATGGCAATTTATTTCTCATCATTGGGGTCATTGTTCCAGCATCTTCGGTATCAAGAAAACGACTCATTGGGTCTAATATAAATGCTCTGTCAATGTTAGGTAAAACTCCTATCATGGCATTTATAGCCCATATTTCATCAAAAAATATACTGTGTGTTTGAGCTAAATGAAAATCTAATTGACTTTGACCCATAGCAACTATTGCAATATTTTTGCCTTCTAGTTTTTTAATAGGGTCATTAGACATTTATTTTTCTTTGTCCATCCCTGTATGCGTCTTTACGATTATAACCATCTGATTCTAATGTTAATCGTTGCAATGCTTCTTGAAATCTTTTTTCATAATTCATCATTAAATCAGGTTCACCTTTCATAAAAGTATATGCTTCTAATAAGCTAGCATAAAGCAATACTTCTGGAGCATTTGTACCTAACCAAGTTGTTCCATCAGAAGCTACTGTAATAGATTGAGGTATATAAAAATAATGTAATTCTGTTGTGTAATTTGAGTTTGGTGTAGGACCAACTATAAAAGTAGTGTCGTCAAATTGTGCATAATGTTTTGGTGTTCCTGTAGTAGAAACAAGAGGATAAGCTTCTCTCATAAAACTTACATCAGTATTTAAAAGATAACTATAATTACTATCGCTATCTAATACAGCTAAAGAATAAGGATATAAATAATCACTAGGAGTTGATAAATATTGGTTACTAGCAGTAAATGTTCCAGTAACATTTTTTCTAAAATTAGGTAACTCTACAGATTTTATTATTCTATCTTCTGCTTGAACGATAAAAGTAGGTAAATTTGAAACAAATGATGTTTCAGTATTTTGCGTATAATCTTGTATAGCTGATTTTAATGTTGTAAATGTCCAACTCATTCTGTACTCACTGTTAATTTACCAATTTCACCTTTAATATCTAAACCCATTGTAGAAGAACCAAATTCTGTCACTCCACCTCCAATAGGATTAAATGAATAATAACTAGTTGAATCTTTTTCTCCTGTATCTATTCTAGGATTATATAAATTTTGTGGGTCAACTACATTTAATTCACCTAGTTTTAATTGAGGTTGGTCTTCGTCTAAACATTCTCTGCAAACACGCAATCCATTTCGCACACCATCGTATATTTCATATTGTAATTCGTTCAGTTTATAACTAAACGCACAACGATCACATTGCCCTAAAGCTTTACTTGCTCTTGCATATGCCATTAATAACCACTCATTGTTAAATCAGGAACAAATCTTATGGATGCTTTTTCTCTGTCTGCTTCACTTACTTCTTCCCATAATTCCATATAGCGTTGTCTTATCATAGGAACTCTTTGTTGAGCTTCTGGTGATTTACAAGCTAAATTATAAGCTAGAGCATAAGTAAGACACGGAAGATATCTTGTAGGAACATCAGCTTCATTACTAGCTACAACACCAACATCTTCTATTCTTTTTACATAATCATATATTAATGAATATGTTTCTTGAGAATCAGGAGTTGACCACAAAACTATTTTTACAGCATTATTATCTTTATCTACATAAAATTGCGTAGGTTTTGATTGTGTTAATTTGTTTGATTGGTGATTGTATTCAGTTCTCGATATACGATTTAATCTTTGGTCAAACTGACTTGAGGTATTACCAGCATTAGTTCTTATAAAAGCATCAACGACATCTAAAGCACTAGCATCTATAGTATAACTACTTGTTCCTGCTGTTAAAGTTGCACTTCCTTGTTCTACTGTCCACAAGTTTAATCCTTTGTTTTGCCATTCTAAAAACACTAAATTTAAAGCTCTTTTAGCTCCACGATAGCTATATCCTGAACGTAACTCTAATCCACAAAGATCATAAGCTTCTTCCATAATATCGCTTATATCTAAATTAAATGTAGTAGTTCCACTTGTAGCCATTATTTTTCCTTTTTAATTCTAGTTATAGTAATACCATTTTTTGTAGTAAATACTACTTTGTTTTTATTAGAAGAAAAATTTTTTTTATTTTTTTCCATTAACATTTCCATCTTCTACGAGCCTGTCTAATTCTAGAGTTAGGATCGTTTTTTGTTTTAGCTGAACTTTTTTTAAGTTGACCTGCTGATCTTGCACAATAAGACTTTCTTCTTTTAGCTGCTTTACTACCTTTTTTAACTTTTCCTGTAACTGCTGTTTTTAACTTAGAACCTGGATTTGCTTTTCTATAAGCTGCAACTCCTTTTTTAGTCATACCAGCACCACTTTTGGTAGAGCGATAATTTGCTCCTTTTCCTTTAGTTGTTTTAGGTATAGGTTTGTCTTTTCTTATTGGCATAACTATTAACTAGTTATTTATTTCTTTTCATAGCGGGTTCATCAGAAGTCTTGCCACCACCAAACATTTCTTTTACATACTCTTTGTATGAAGTAGCTTCTTTACCAACCTCTGTTCCGCCACCTTTATTATAATTAAGTTGACCGCCATTACGATACATTGAACTCATAGGAGCTTTAGGCATCATTGTAGATTTTCCTCCACCCATATATCCAGACATACCTTTATTCTTTTTTTTCAAACCCATATTTTTATTAGGCATATTACCCTCCAATTAATTGAATACTTACAATACTCCGTTTTATCAGAGTATTATAAATATAAATGATACTACTTTTTCTTAGAAGTAGTTTTTTTTGTTGTAGCTTTTTTCTTAGCTGGTGTTTTTTTCTTAGCTGGTGTTTTACCACCAACATAAGCTTCATTAACATCAGGAGTAGATAAGTCATCACCGATAAGTTGTCCTTTATCGTTTCTTGCTCTATCACCATTCATTTCAGCACATTTACGTTCTGCATCTTCTAAATCTGGGTCTGGACCAAATACAGGTCTATATATCCCATTTTTTTCTAATTTAAGAACTTTATATTGTGCTGGAAATTCACCAGTTTCTGAAATTACATATTGTTTAGCCATAATTGCTCCTAGGCATGAAATACAGTCATTGTTAAAAATGTTGATACAGTATATTGAATATAAATTCCATCAATAAATACTACACCTTCATCTGGTATTACTACATCTCGTGTTGCAGTAGCACTAGCAACTGAACTTAATTTCATAAGACTTGTTCCTGTCGGAGAGTCTTCTAAAAAGTCAGTTGTTCCTGCTGTTCCTGTACTTGTTAAATAAATACCTTTTAACCTTGATCTACCAGCAAATATAACATCTGCTGCTGAACCATTTACTCCTGCTGAAACATTACCTGCTGGGTCTCCCACAGCAGTTATTGAAGCAATAGTTAAAAAGTAAACCGCTCCAGTAGCTGTTCCTGCATTAGCACCTGTTATGGACTCTGTTTGAGAATCCCCATCAACATCAGTACCAACTACAGTAAACGATATGCCAGAATCATCCCCAGCAGAAAGAATAGTAACTATTCTTCCATGACTGAGTGTAACAGAACCGCCAGAAGCCAACGCACCACCTATTACAAGTGCTGCGTTATTTCCAACTGCTGCTGCTACTGATATACCATCGGCATCTAATGCTACTGTATCAGCAGTTATTGTAACTGCTTTAACATCTGATCTTCCTGACATAAATTACTCCCTTACTCGAATGGAGTTGCTAAAGTACCATCCCCGTGTAGGAATGCTTCACAATGCCATACTGCTGCTGAGGTTGCTTTTAAACGAATTATTCCGCCTACTGCCCAACCCTGTGCTGCTGACCCTAAATCAATAGTGTCATCATCACTAGCATCAGGAATAAAAGTATTTGTATCTCCTGCGGTTGCTGGATCAAATATTTGTGCAAATCCAGAGAATAAATCACTGGAATTGTCTGTATTAATTTGTCCTGCACCTGTAAAAGTTGTACCCACTATAAAAGTGTAATTTAAACCTGCTGCTGCGGTAGGTAGTGTTACTACAATACCTGCTGCTCTGTTTAAAGTGTAAACAGTACCTGAGTCGGTTGACTCAACGCTGTGTGTAGCACTTGTAATGCTACTGATATTAGAATAAGCAGAAACATAACCTGTTGTGGTTATATTACCGCTTGAATCAACATCAAGATTTGTGGTTACTGCACCTGTTGAGGAAGCTATTGAAATTTGTTCAAAACCACCTTCGGACCTGACTGGTCCATTAAAAGTTGTATTAGCCATTATTAAGTCTCCTTAATTAATCTATTGTCTTGGCAAAGTCTGCTAGGGCAGTCAATAGAAATTAATAAAATCCCTAGAAAAAAAAGGGGCAACATAGTCACCCCTCTCATTTTAGTTCTTACGAACTACCTGGTGATCCATAGATACCAAGTGGATCAGATACTCCAAAAGAATATCTTTCTCTAGCTTTGTATCTAACATTACCAGTTTCAAAGTCACCATCCATTGCAGTAGTCATAGGACTTCTAACAAAATGTTTCATGCCATCAGGTACGTCAGTAGTGATGAAGAAAGCATTAGTATCAGTTAAATAATGATTAACTGAATAACCTTCTGGAATCACTCCATTAGTTTTGATTGCGTTGACATCATTGTCAGCAGAACCGACTTTATAGTCACTTTGCAATAGTCTAGTAGCAACAAACTGAAGATCAGATGGTACTATTAGTTTTCTTGCTCTAGCTGCAATTTTAAGACCTCTTTCATCGGTGTATTTTCCAATTTGAATAATCGCATCTTCTAAAGATGTTTCATTCAAGTCAGCACCTGCAGAAGGTCTGTTGCTGTTAGTGCCACCACTTACAAGTGGGTGAGCTGTGCTAAATAAAGCGACACCATCACCTGAAGAAAAAGTTGTGCTGAATCCATTATTAAGTGGATATGCACCTTTAACTTGTTTTGTGTAAGCCATTGCACGAGCCAACGCTTTAGTATATCTACCAGAGAGAGAAACGTAGAGGTTATCCTCCATTGCTTCTTCTGTGATTGAATAGCCCATAGCTATTGTTTCGTGTGTGTAACGAGCCACAAAAGATTCTTGAGCGGTATCATAACTGATAGTCGATCCTTCATCTTTTACTGGTGCTGCACCGAAGCCAGATAGTTTCAGTTCTTCCTCAAATGATCTTTCGGAATTTTCTGAAACATAAATTTCTTCATGCTCGTTTTCGTAATTAGCGTATTCTTCTCCAAACAGGGCATTAAGTCCTGGTAGGAGTTGTTTTAGCTCATTTGCTCTTGATATAGCTGCCATAATTTACTCCTTAACCTATTCCTGTTGTGTTGAGCAGTTGATGCCCTACGTTAAACATTACGAGTACATCAGTATAGGTATCGCCAACTGCACTATCAGGTCCATCAACAAAGTCGATGAGCTTTAGTGGTAGTGTGGCGGTAGTATTTGCTGAACTCCCGTCTACTGAATTTTTGCTGTTACCAATAGTTGTAGTACCTGCTGTTTGCACAATAGCAAAATTCTTGCCCAAGTCATCTTGTCCAAGAGTTTCGTCACCTTGCATTTGCATTATTACAAAAGGGTCGGTAGCAACATAAGCAACAATATCATCCGCAGCCGTTGAAGCTGGGAAATATTGATTTGGTGTGAATTGACCAGTTGTAGGGTCAGTGTAAGCACAACCAAGGAAAATTCCAATAGGTGTTAGAGTCGCAGTACCAGTATCTTTTTGAATAGTGGTTCCAGGATTATCATCACCCCACTTTACAACATCGCCATAGAATATGCTTGTAGCATACGCATTTTTAATTTTGTAATGTGTAACTTTACCTTGATAAGGACTTCCAACGACTGTACCAATAGGTCTGCTCCCATAGGGAGCTGCTGTTGTTGACATAATTGTCTCCTTAAAATTTAATTAATTATTAAAGATTCCTAAGAATCTTTGCCAAAAGAAGTTCTCGATTTGCGTTCAAACACTTGTTTGGTCGCCATTCGATTATCTTGATCTTTAAAATATACATTGTCTACAGAATCTAATTGAGATTTAGCAAGTTCTTCAAAGTGCTTATCTCTAGCTTTCGCTTTTTCCGCAGGCATTTTACATAATAATTGACCGCCAATTTCTATATTTCCTTTTTTTGCCCATTCTGATCCGTGGTCCATCATGTGTATTTGAAGTTCTGGATGATCTTGTAGTTCACATGGAATCCACCCTTCACGAAAACGTCTTGATACATTAGGATTATCAGCTTGACCTAATAAGGCTGTTCTGATGTACCTATATACCCAGCCTTCCTGTGGGTTAGGTGTTGGTAAATTAGCAGCATTTTCCCAGCTATGTTCATGCTGAGTAGCTTCTCGGCTATCTGTCTCTCTAGGAGTACGCTCTTGGTCTGTAGGAGTATCAGTTGAAACTTCCTCAATATTGTTATTTTCTTCTGACATTTAACTCTCCCTTAATAATTGATTTGCGTATTGCTCAGGACTTATACCAAGTTGGCGAGCTAGCTTAACTTGTGTCTGAGTAAGACGGATTTGCGTGGGTTTTTTGTTTCCGCTATCCCTCGTTGCGGATGCAACAACTGTTGAAGGTTGTCGTTTTGGTGTTTCTCCTTGAAGCATTTCTGTTTCATTTGTAGAAGTAACACCGAAAAAAGTAGGAAATTGTAGCTTCATAGCACTATCAACTTCATTATAATATTCTTGTGATTTACTAGCTGGGTCTACACCTTTAGCTTGTAAACTTTGATCTAAATACATTGCATAAGAAGTCATTTCTTTATGCACAGGTTCACTTCCCATAAACCAAGGATTTTTTTGTGCCCATACTTGCATTTCAGGATCAACTTGTGGTTCTTGTAAAATAGGTGCTTGTTGAGGCATGTTAGCTGCAATTTGGCTCTGTACAGTTTGTGCCATACTAGAAGACTGTTGTTCTGCTAAGGTTGCTTTAGACAATAATTCTTGTGCTTTGCTCATTTCATCAGCATTGCCTTCTTCATAAGCTTTCTTAAAAGCTTCTGTAGCATTTTGTTTTGCCCACAAAGCATTGTTATGTGCTTGTTTATTTAATACTTGACCGCCTTGATCAATCATTGTCTGTAATTTTTGATTTTCAGACATTAAAGTTTGCAATCTAGCTACGGCTTCTTTAGATTCTCTTGAAGCAGCTTCTTTGGCTCTGCGTTCTTCATGGTATTCGTATTTAATTTTTGCTATACGATCACCAGCCTTTTTACTGTAATCCGATATTTCTTTATCTACAGCTTCATCATCAACTTCAGGTGATGTGTCTTCTGCTTTTTTTGGTCTGCGATCTTCTTCAGGAGTGTCATCTATTATTTCAACTTCTAATCCTTCTGGAATTTCATTATTAATTTCTGTTGTTTGACCAAAAAATTTATCCTCTTGTGACTGTGGTACAGTTTGTGGGATATTAGGTTCTTCGTTTATTATTTCTGTTTCACTCATGCTCTAACTACTCCTGTTGGATCGTCAACTACTGCTTCCACAGTATCGTCATTAATTAAGCGAAACTCTTGTCCGTACATTTTCATGCGAGTACCTGAATAAGCTCTAAATATTACCCAATCTCCAGCTTTACACCAATTTCCGCTAGGAAATCTTTTAGTATCGTTATAGCATTCTGGTCCAAGTTTCAAAACGAATCCGCAAATATTGCTTACTTCTTCGTCTTTTACTGTTGTAGATGCTTTAATAATACCGCCTTCGGTTTTTTCTTCCGCAGTAGGCATTGCAATTAAAATCTTCCAACCTTTAGGTTCAGGCAGTTGACTTTTAACTTCATCATTTACTATTGGAGTTTTAACACTTTCTGGTTCAGGTAATTTTATTGCTTTTTTATTACTCATATTTTGCACGACTTTAGGAGTCGAGTTCCTATTTTTCTAAGTTCCTTTGGACATAATCCAAAAGTTCTCTCTCTGCAAGGGCTAAACCCTCGACAATACCAGCCATTTTTTGATACTCGGAGAAATCTTTACAAGCTCCTGTACTCATATGGTCAGCATGTTCATTCATCATACCACGCAACTTCAACTTCATATGTTCTGAAAGTGATAGCTGTGTGATATCATTATTCATTCTTAGTGATATCTTTTCCTATATTTAAACCTATGTCAATACCTTTTTGATATTCTTCTCTTTCTGCTTTATCTTCTATTTGTTTATTTGCAAGCAAATCGCTAGCAGTTGCTTGTCCTATTCTAGCACCAGCAATTTCAGCTTGAGTTTTAATACGTTCTTTTTCTATCTCATCTCTAGCAGCAGCTTTTGCAGCATCCAACTGTAATCTGCTTCTATCTTCTTCTATCTTACGTTGTAAATCACCTTCTTTAATAGCCATTTCTCTTTCTTTAGCCATTATCAATGGGTCTTTCTGTTGTTCTTGTATTCTTTCCTGCTCTGCTCTTTGTTGAGAAGTACCGAGAACTCGTTGAGCAGCTTCTGCTACTAGACTTGATATACGTTTTTCTACATCTGCTGGTAGCGGTACACCTTCTGGTGGTAATTCAATTCCCATTTCAGCTTCTACTTCTTTTCTATATTTCATAGTTAAGTGTTCATTTACATAAGCTGAGGCTGAAGCAAGTATAGCTGGTGCTGTAGGACTCTGTTCAACAGTCTGCATAATTTCTGGGTTTTGTTGTGCAGAAGCTACTACTGCTATGTGTGCTTCGTGATCTTGTTCTATAAATGCTTTAACAGGTTTACCATTTATTAAGTTTTGTACAGCCGTTACTGGATCAACAGGTTTAACATCATCAGTATCAGGAATAATGTCTTGTACATCTTCTATACCTAATACATTTAACATCTGTCTATGTAATTCAGGAAGGTTATACATTTCAGGGGATGATTGTGCCAACTGCATTGCAGCTTGATATTGCATAATTCTTTGTGCCATTGTTGCAGCATTTGGGTCTGATACTGGCAATACGTCTACTCTGTTGTCAAAATCTTCCGCTTTTATAAATTCTTCTTCATCTGTTTCATATGGGTAAGCAGGGTCTGTAAAGTCTTTTACAATGCCTACTAATATATCAAACTCTTTTCTCATCGATGCGTGTAGCCTTGCTTGTACTGCACTCATTACTTTTTGATTTCTTTCTAACAAAGCCAGTGTAGTTCCAACTGGTGCTTGGCTATTCATATCAGATACTTTCATATCAGAAATGCTAGCAAAACGCCTGCCTTCTTCTACTATGTTTTGTAATAACTGGTATAAAGTTCCTGATGGTTCTTTGTATGGTAAGAAGGTTATATTGTCTCTAATAGCTCCACCAGGAACATCAACATCTCTAAACTCTCCAGGCATGATCGGGGTGTCATCGCCTTTTATACGCAAGCCTCTTGCTTTTAAACCACCAGGAAGGTTAGATAAAGTACCAGCATCTACTAATTGTCTTAGTATAGATGTAGCTGATTTAGCCAATCCACCAACCATGTGTATCAAACCAAAACCATAAAATCCTAATCCAGGAAGATATTGATAGTGAACAAAGTGCATTCTTCTAATTTTTTTAGAATCATCTTCGTAATAATTTCTACGAATACTTAATATAAGACCACTAGGATAATCAATCGTTACAACGTAAGGTATAGCTATACCTGTTTCTTCTCCTGATTCATCTGTATCTTCAAACCCTTCTAGGTCTAAATCTACTTGCATTTCTAATATAGTGTGACTGTTATCGTAATTATAAGTATCTGATTCGCCTGTTAATTCGTTGTATTTTTTATTAATATCAGAAGTATTTTGTGATCCATCGGGTATTTCTATGTCTCTGTAGAAACCATTAACTTGCATTTTTCTTACAACATTAGAAGACTTACGCATAACGTGTGTTGCACGTTCACAAGTTTCTAGGTCACTAGCACCATAATTAACTACTACGTCTTCTGCTGGTACAAAAATAGAACTTGGTCTGTCTAAACTAGGATCAAAATAAACTTTACGAAAAGCAGACCCTGCCAAAGGTAAAGAAAATAACATCTTTTCTGTTTCTGTTCTGTACTCAGACATCTCATACGTTAATAAATAGTTTAAGTAATCTTGTACCCTTTGAGATTGTTTTTCTTTTTCTTCTGTTACTTTGCCAACTATTTTTGTTCTTACAGGTCCTTGAGCAGGAAACATCTCTGTTATGGATTGGGATTGGAATCGTATTACAGCCTCGCTTAACATAGGATGGAATACGCCACATGCACCTGCCCAAGGCTGCGTTCTTTCTTCTATTTTTAAACCTAATTGATCTAAACCTTTGGTGTAAGTTTCTTCCCACTCAGAACGGGATTCTCTGTCTCCATTATAAGAACTTACTAATTCTCCACCAAGCTCTTGTAATACTTGGTCATCCATAAACTCTGCAAGATTAGAATCAAAGTCTTCATCTTCTATTTCTGAAGCATTAGGATCAAAATCAATAATCATGCCACCATCATCAGTATCTATAGCAACTGATTCAGGATTTTCTATTTCTATAGTGAGTTCTTCTTCAGGTTCTTGTTCTATTAATCCATCTATAGGTGTAGCTGGTTGTCTTTCTATTGCCATTTAATATCCTAATAATAATTTGCAGTTCGGTTATGTTCCAAAGGCTCATCTTCTTCGTCTGAGTGCAAGGGAATAAAACCACCTTGTCTGAATCTTAACAGAGCTTGCGTAGTGCTATCAACTAAATCGTCATGTTCCATATTAGGGAATCCAGCGAATTCTTCAACTACTTCTTCAGCCCATCTGGTTGAGGGAGCATGTACAACTCCTGAAGCAAACAGATCAGATACTGCATTTACTCTTGATATTTTATCGTTCCCTCTGCTTGGTGTGTATTCTTGTACTGGTATTCCTATTGCTCTTAATTCAAAGATTAGAGGTAAGCCAGCAGCTTTTGCTTCTACAATGAACGCATCAGGCTTATAGGCGGTGTACTTCTCAAAAGCCATTTTCTTTAGCTCAGGGAACTCTAAACGCTCTTTATAGGCATCTAGGAGTATAAGATTAGGAGCCATCATTCCATCGTCATCTTCTTTGTAGAAAACTCCCCATGTGGTACATGCAGAGTAGTCAGCCCTTTGATTCTTCATAAAAGCCGTGTCCCAACTTTGAATAACAAACTCACAATCGGGCGGTTCTCTTCCTTCCCATACTTGCCACCATTCTCTTTTAACAATCGCTCCTTCTTCTGAAGTTGGGTCTTGTTGGTACTGAGCCATCCATTTACTGTTGGGTAGCTCCGCTTTCAATGCTTGTAATTCTTCCATCTTCCAGAATTCACCCCATAGTGGGTTTCCAGAAGGCATGATTGCAGGAAGTTCTATGACTTCCCATTGGTCTGCACCGCCACGCTTTATACTTGCGTCAACAACTTGACCTGTTAAATCTTTATTATGCCACCTTGTCATCACTACAACGATAGAACCATTAGGTTGTAAACGCTGTCTTGGACCAGATGTGTACCACTCGTAGGTACGATTGAAGACATTCATGTCCGCACTAGCACCCTCTTGTTCTGAATGAGGGTCATCAATGATCAGGAGGTCTGCACCTTTACCCGTAACCGCACCGCCTACACCAATCGCAAAATAGTCACCCCCTTGGTTTGTGTTCCAACGACCAGCAGCCTTACTGTCTGATTGCAAACTGACATCAGGGAATATAGCTTTGTAATCTGGACTGTTGACTAAGTTCCTGACCTTCCTACCGAAGCCAACCGCTAACTCAGCCGTGTGAGCCGTTTGGATGATCTTCTTATCTGGGTACTTACCTAGAAACCATGCAGGCAATAGGTACGAAGCGAACTCACTCTTAGTATGTCTGGGGGGCATATTGATGATTAAACGCTTTAATTCGCCCTTAGCGACTCTCTCAAACGCATCAGCCATTATCTCGTGATGCTTTCCGTGTATAAAAGCTGACCACATCTCCCCAACAAAGGTCATAAAGTCTTCATGGCATTTCTCTCTACCTTTAGCTTGCTCTAGTTCTTCTAATAAGACTAATAGTTCTTGCTTTTGTATAGGAGAGAGGTTCTTGACTTTACTCAGTACATTTTTATTCATACTTAATATGTAGTATTTACTTAGTAAGTAGATACTTCTTAAATTATAAACTTATTAAGTAAATACCAGTAGGCACTTATTGGGTATATACTGGGTAATAAGTATGTACTAGGTATATATATCTACAGATTTTAACATATTGCACCCCCTTCACATAAAAAGCAACCCTAAATTTGAAAAAAATAATATGGGGGTATGAGACTCCTAGGGCTTTATATAAAACAGGGGGGGTACTTTACAGAAACAAGCTAGCAAAATGCAATATATAGGGGTAGTCTGCAAATATTAGTAATAGTTTGAGCAAAGCACTATGTATATATGATAGTCAGGTAGCCGAATCTGTCACAGGGGTGTGGGGGGTGGTAGTAGGTGTGGGTATTACTAGGAAAAAGGGGGCTTACTCCGCTTCCTGTTCACTTAATAGGGCTACTATCTTGGCTTCAATCTCTTCCTCTATGTCTACGCTATCCCTAGACTCCTTTATCTCTATGGTGTCGCTGAATAGGTTGACTGTTTTACCCAATAGGCTGAGTGCTGTTATGCGTGCTGAATCTGAGTCCGCTTCCTTGCTCTCTTGCATGAGTCTCTCAAGAACATAGTTCCTTGTTCGTAGGGAAGATGCTACTGCAGACGTTTCTTTCCTCTCTATAGCTTTATGTAAGCTTAGTGCTATCTTAGGGTTTGCTACTAACTTGCTTGCTTCTACCTCTACCCACTTCGGTATCTTCCCTGTCTTCGTTAGCGTTACATCATAAACCTTCGCGTAAGCTTCCTTATAGCTTCCTAACTTCCCCTTTATTATCTCTTCCACGAATGCCCTTTGCTTTATGGTTAGCTCTGGTTCCTTCCTCACGATCTTGAGTTCTGGTTTCTCTGTCTTATCTGTCATGGTTTTAACTCCTGTTATCAGATTAATATTATGTACCAGTAACAGGTATTTCGTAATGCTCACAGAGTGCTATCTAATATGGTGCTTAAGATAATGCTTGCAATGGTGTTCCATTCTGATAAGGTTATTCCCATAGAGCAGACGGAGGAACTCTTTAAAAGCTTCGCCAACAGCCCCAAGGTGTTGAAACAATCTCCAGAGAGATTGATAGGTTCTAGAAGTAGTTTTGGTTAAGGTTCTTGAAGAGTGGTGGCGATACCCAGAAAGACCAAAAACGAATCCGCCTAATAAAAGAAAATGGCTAGTGTGAGAGAGTGTAAAGGTTATGTGCAAGGTAACTGAAGAAGCAAGACCCACGATAACGCAGAGAGGATATTTCTATTGCCCTAATGTTTCACGTGAAACAGTAGGTATCGAGCGAGAGATTAAAGAGATAGATTCAGAAACTTTGCGGACAGTCCTCCAACTGTCGCTAGATGTGTATCTAGCCTGAATGAAGCGAAAGCAGAAACAGTAAATTAACTTAATTCGTGGAGGATTAAAACAATGGAAAAACTAACAGCACTATTAACGGATAAGATTCAAAAGCTTGTAATCAAAAATAATATTGCAAGTGCTGAGTATCTTAAAGATGTGGGTTTATTGGTATCAGAATCAACTTACAAAGAAGGGCGTTTATCACTAAGAACAGACTGCTCATATTTGCTTAATGTGAATGATTCCGAAGGGGCTCACGAGCTTTGTAAAATGATAGACGAAGTTCTATTTTCATCTGGTTATAAAACAGGCGATCCGTTTTCTGATAGAGAAATTCATCTGTATAAATTTTAACCAATATAGAGAGCGACCTAATAAGTTGCTCTCTTCTGTATCTGGAATTAACCAGACTGAAGAGCGTCCTAACGGACATGCGAAACAGATAATTAATTAATCTTATGGAGGATTAAAGATGAGAAAAATAGATAAAGATGTGGCGGTTGCATTTCTAGAAGATAGGAACTTTAGAGGTGGTAATACTGTTGTGACAACGGAAGGCGTTTGGTTGCATGGTAATCAAATTATCAGAAGCATAGATAGCGGAAGTTGGG